>Ga0116186_1000215_pt1 | contig 73997 bp, 53 predicted proteins | sample AD_JPNNA4_MetaG_FD_89806 | JGI IMG/M metagenome (GOLD analysis project Ga0116186, IMG submission 89806) | Active sludge microbial communities of municipal wastewater-treating anaerobic digesters from Japan - AD_JPNNA4_MetaG | ecosystem: Engineered > Bioreactor > Anaerobic > Digestate | place...
GCCTCGGCGACCACCTCCCGGACCTCCTTGACCCCCGAGAGGACGGCCGAAAAGGGCACGAACCGGAACCGGGTGCTCCGGGCGATCACCCGGGCCAGCGTCGTCTTGCCGCAACCCGGCGGACCCCACAGGATCATCGATGGCAGGGAATCGGCCTCGATGGCCTCCCGGAGGAACCCCCCGGGACCCAGGACCTCCTCCTGGCCCACCACCTCGTCGAGTTCCGTGGGCCGGACCCGCTCGGCCAGCGGCGCCGATCGGTCCGCAGCCGGCGACCCGGCTCGATCGGGCCGATCCGCCGCCTCGGAGGCGGACCCGAACAGGTCCTCCATCGGGTCCCTCCCGCCGCTTCCGGCCTTCCGGGACATGCCGGTCCTCCTGCCCGCCACCCGGGGGTCTCGACCGTCCCGATCCCCGTTCCGCCGGGACCGCCGCTCCTTTGACAGGCGCAGGAGATTCTATTACAAGAGGCCTCCCGGGGGTCGGGTGTCCCGCGGCCCTCCGGGAGACCTCCGGAGGAATGCCATGCGCCTGTTGAGCCCCGAACCGGCCCTCACCTTCGACGACGTCCTGCTGATCCCCGCCTACAGCGAGGTGCTTCCCAAGGATGTCTCCCTGGAGAGCCGGGTGTCTCGGCGCCTGACCCTCCCGATCCCGCTCCTGGCCGCGGCGATGGACACCGTCACCGAATCGGAGACCGCCATCGCGATGGCCCGCCAGGGGGGCCTCGGGGTGATCCACAAGAACCTCTCGATCCAGGACCAGGCCCGAGAGGTCGAGCGGGTCAAGAAGTCCGAGAACCGGGTGATCGAAAACCCCGTTACCGTCGAGGCCCACTCCCAGATCTCCCAGGCCCTCGACCTGATGCGGCGGCACCGGATCTCGGGCCTGCCGGTGCTGGACCAGGGCGTGCTGGTGGGCATCGTCACGAACCGGGACCTCCAGTTCGAGACCCACCCGGAACGACCGGTCTCGGAGGTCATGACCCGGGATGTCGTCACCGCCCCGGTGGGAACCCCCTGGGAGCAGGCCATCGAGATCCTCCATGCCCACCGGATCGAGAAACTGCCCCTCGTGGATGAGAGCGGACGCCTCCAGGCCCTGATCACGCTGAAGGACATCGAGAAGGGGCTCAACTTCCCCAACGCGGCCAAGGACAGCCGGGGACGCCTGCTGGCCGCCGCTGCGGTCGGAGTCGGGGACGCCGGGTTTCGTCGCGGAGAGGCCCTGGTGGCCGCGGGCGTGGACCTGCTGGTGGTGGACACGGCCCATGGACACAGCCGGGGGGTCCTCCAGGCCGTCGAGCGCATGCGGAAGGCCTGGCCCCAGGTGGACATCGCGGCGGGCAACGTGGCGACTCCCGAGGCGGTCCGGGCCCTGGCCGAGGCGGGGGCCGATGCGGTCAAGGTCGGGATCGGGCCCGGGTCCATCTGCACGACCCGGGTCGTCTCGGGCGTCGGCATGCCCCAGGTCACGGCCATCGCCCGCTGCGCCGAGGAGGCGGCCCGCCACGGAATCCCGGTCATCGCCGACGGCGGAGTCAAGTACTCCGGGGACCTGGTGAAGGCCCTGGCCGCCGGCGCCCACACGGTGATGGTGGGCAACCTGCTGGCAGGGACCGAGGAGGCCCCCGGAGAGGTGGTCTACTTCCAGGGCCGGGCCTACAAGGTCTACCGCGGCATGGGGAGCCTCGCGGCGATGCGGATGGGGTCCAGGGACCGCTACTTCCAGGACGACTACGAGCCCGAGAAACTGGTCCCCGAGGGGATCGAGGGGAGGGTCCCCTTCAAGGGGCCCCTGGCCCGGGTCGTGTACCAGTTGATGGGGGGCCTGCGGTCCGGCATGGGCTACTGCGGGACCCGGACCATCGAGGAACTGCACCGGAACGCGGTCTTCGTCCGAGTCACCGATTCGGGACTCCGGGAGAGCCACGTCCACGGAGTCCAGATCACCGAAGAACCGCCGAACTACAATCCCCGTTGACGCGATCGAGTCCACGCCCCCAGGACCGGGACTCGCCCATGGGGTCCCGACCCCGCCGGAGGGGGCCGCCGAACGCCAAACGTCCATCTGCCAGGAAGAATCGGGAACCGTGCAAGGGGTCAGCGGCGCGCCGCTGCCCCGACCCCCGCCCGACCCCGTCCCTTCCCCTTCCGGGCAAGGACCTGGTAGGGCTGATCGGGAAGGATCTCGGCCAGGGTATGTCGCCCCAGAACGCCCAGGATGGCCTGCTGGAGTTCGTCCCAGACATGGTGCACCTTGCAGTGCTCCCGGAAGCGGCACTCGGTGGGGTACATCAGGCAGGTGTTCACCGAGAGGGGGCCCTCCATGGCCAGAAAGACGTCCGCCATGCGGATGTCCTCGGGCGCCCGTGCCAGTCGGTAGCCGCCGGTCTTGCCGCAGGCCGACTGGACCAGGCCCGCCTGGGTCAGGTGCTGCATCACCTTGGCCAGGAACTGCACCGGCATGTCCTCGGCCACCGCGATCTCCTGGATCGAGTACCAGCGTTCCTCGCGGCAGGTCCCCAGGAACCGCAAGGCCCGATACGCGTACTCCGTGGCGCGGGTCAGTCGCATGGCCCCCTCCCCCGACAGGCGTGATCAACGTATCGAGATCCCCGGAGCATCGCAATCGGGATTTCGCGATCTTCCTGGCATTTCACATGATATCCTCCGCACCCCCGGGAGGGGACCGGAGATGGACGCCGAGGTGCTGGTCGTCGGTGGTGGTCACGCGGGCGTGGAGGCGGCCCTGGCCGCGGCACGCCTGGGGTGCCAGGTGGTCCTGGTGACACAGCACCCCGCCGCCCTGGGCCGGATGTCCTGCAATCCCTCCATCGGCGGCATCGGCAAGGGCCACCTGGTCCGGGAGGTCGATGCCCTGGGGGGCCTGATGGGCCGTGCCGCCGATGCCTCCCGGATCCACGGTCGGGTCCTCAATACCCAGAAGGGACCTGCCGTCCAGGCCACGCGGCTCCAGTGCGACCGCCGTCACTACAATCGCACCATTGCGGAATTCGTGGCCGGGACGGCCGAGGTCCGGGTGATCGCCGGGGAGGTCCGGGGGCTGGTCCTGCGGGGGGCGGCCGTCGAGGGCGTCGTGCTGGCCGACGGGACCACCCTGGGAACCCGAAGCGTCGTGTTGACCACCGGGACGTTCCTCGATGCGGTCCTCCACTTCGGCGACCGGTCGGTGCCCGGGGGCCGGATCCGGGAGGCGCCGGCCATCGGCCTTACCGAATCGCTGCGACGCCTGGGACTCCGAACGGGCCGCCTGAAGACGGGAACCCCTCCCCGACTCCTGGCCTCCAGCATCGACTGGTCCCGGACCGAGGAGCAGCCCGACGATCCGACCACGGTCCCCTTCAGCCTCTGGCCTCTCCCGGAGGCCCCGCTGCCCCGGCGGTCGTGCCACATCACCTGGACCGACCCCCGTTGCCATGCGGTGGTCCGCGGGAACCTGCACCGGGCCCCCCTGTTCAGCGGCCGCATCCAGGGGAAGGGCCCCCGCTATTGCCCCTCCTTCGAGGACAAGGTGGTGCGATTCGCCCACCACGACCGGCACCACGTCTTCCTGGAGCCCGAGGGAATCGACAGCGACGAGGTCTATCCCAACGGCCTCTCCACGAGCCTCCCCCTGGAGGTCCAGGAGGCGATGATCCGCTGCATCCCGGGCCTGGAGGAGGCCCGAATCACCCAGGCGGGCTACGCCGTGGAGTACGACTTCGTGGACCCCCGGGAGGTGGATGCCTCGTTGCACTGCCACAAGGTCCGGGGGCTCTTCCTGGCGGGACAGGTGCTGGGGACCACGGGCTACGAGGAGGCCGCGGCGCTGGGCCTGCTGGCGGGGGCCAATGCGGCCCTCCACGCCGGGTCCCGGCCTCCGCTGACCTTCTCCAGGGGAGAGGCCTACCTGGGGGTGATGGTGGACGACCTGACCCGGCACGGAGTCTCGGAGCCCTACCGGATGTTCACCTCCCGGGCGGAGTTCCGGCTGCACCTCCGGGAGGACAACGCCTGGGACCGGCTGTCTCCGGTGGCGGCGCGCCTGGGCCTGCTGTCCGGTCCTCGGGTGGGGGACCTGGAACGCCGGCGGGAACGCCTCGCCCGGGCCCGAGACCTGTTGGCCCGGCGACGACTCCGGCCCCCGGACCTGCCCCCGGGGGAACCCTGCCCGCCCGAGGGCCTGACGATGCTGGAGTGGCTCCGACGCCCCGGGACGGCCTTCGAGGACCTCGCCGCCCGGGACCCCTCCGGGACCCTCCTGGCCCTGCGACCCGACGAGGCCAGGACCCTGACGCACCAGGTCCGCTACGAGGCCTACCTGGACCGGGAGCGACGCGAGGTGGACCGGTTCCGGCGGTTCGAGTCCCTCCCCCTTCCCCGAGACCTGGACTACGGGACCTTCCCGTCCCTGTCGCTGGAGGTCCGGGACCGCCTGCGCCAGCACCGGCCGGCCACGGTGGGAGAGGCGGCCCGGCTCGAAGGGGTGACCCCGGCGGCGATCCAGGCCCTGCTGGCCCGGGTCCGCCCCCGGGAAGGGGAGGATCAGGGGGACGGGGGGGCCGCGTCCCGGTCCGCGGGAGACTCCTCCCGGGGATCCGGCGCCTTGCCCGGCAGCTCGGTGGGCATGCCCGGCGGGACCAGCAGCGATGGGTCCACGGCCGGGTACGCATAGACCCCCTCCTCCGGGTACCAGAAGAGCGGCAGGTAGGGGGCCGCGTCTCGCCAGGTCTTCTCATCGATCACCTGCATCTCCTGCCAGAGCCGCTGGAGGATCCCCCGGAGGCGATCGACCCACCATCGATTGAACTGGCGTTTCTGGTAGACCTTGAAGGCATAGACCGGCGCCGGCTTCGTGGCCATCAAAAAGGCCCCCTCCAGGGGCGTCAGGTCCTCGGGCTCCTTGTTGAAATAGGCCCGGGAGGCGGCCCGGATGCCGTAGATGCGCCGACCGAACTCGATCACGTTCAGGTAGAGTTCCAGGATCCGTTTCTTCGTGAGCCGCCGTTCCAGTTGCCAGACGATGATCGCCTCCTCCAGTTTCCGGGCCAGTGTCTTCTCCCGGGACAGGAAGAGGTTCTTGACCAGTTGCTGAGTGATCGTGCTGCCGCCATAGACGTACCACCCCCGGTCCAGGTTCAGCACGATGGCGCGCCGGATCAGTCCCAACTTGAAGCCCTGGTGCTTGAAGAAGCCCATGTCCTCGGTGGCCAGCGCCGCCTGCCAGACCGGCTCCGGAATCCGGTCCAGGGGGACATAGGAAGGAGTGCCAGGCCCTACCTCGATTGCCGGCTCCTCCCGAGGCTTCTCTCCGGGAGGTATCCGAAAGACCAGGGGACCGTCCAGGCTCTCCAGGCGGACCTGGGGACCCAGGGTCCGGGCCTCGCACCCCTCGAGGTCCCCGTCGAACCGCAGCGTGGCCCCCTTCACGATGGTCCGGCCCACCGGGCCTCCGGACACGAAGGAGAGACCCGCCAGGTCCACGGTGACCTGGAGGTCCAGGTCCATCGATCCGGTGAACCGCATCCCCTCCAGCCGGGGAATCATGACCGGGGGGATCGACGAGGCCACGGTCTGGCAGGGCTGCCTGGGAACCGTGAACCGGACGCCCACCTTGGGCTGGGGGTTCCGGAACCTCTCCAGGAAGACCTCCAGTCCATAGACCGCCGGCCCGACGTTCCAGGGGTCCAGCCGCAGGGAGAACCGCTCCTGGTCCAGGTCCAGTTCCCCGGCCAGGACCCCCGAGAAGGAGAGGTCCGTCAGGGGCACCAGGCAGATCTTGGTCCAGAAGTACGTGAACCCGGTCGCCGAGACGTCCCCCTCGAAGCGAAAGCGTCTCCCGTCGCCTTCCGCGGACCACCGCAGGTCCATCGTGGCTGCCGGCCAGGGCAGGACGTGGCGATCCGCCCAGGAGAGGATCCAGGGGAGGACCGGGCCGACGATGCGGCCCCGGACCTCCCGGGGCGAACCGTCCTCCCCGAGCCGCAGGGAGACGTTGCCCTGGGAGTCCCGGCCAACGGGGGAGGTCACCTGTCCCTGGATGGACAGGGTGGTCATCCCCTCGTCGTCCCGTTCCAGGTGGAATCGTCCCCCGACCAGCCGGAACAGGCCCGGGAAGGCGCCCCCGACCCTCACCGTGGCACCGAGGCCCCGAAGAACCAGGGACTGCACCGCCTGCAACCGGTCCCCAGGACCGGCCCGGGCCGGCGTCACCACGGCCGACGCCTCCTCGACCTGGATGCGCTCGACGGCCTCGACGGCCTCCGGCAGCCTTCCGGGCCACCGGGGATGATCGACGCCCAGGTCCTCGATCGTCCCCACCAGGGTCTGTCCCCCCGGCGGCCGTTCCACCCGCACCCGATGCAGTGACACCGTCCCCGGCACGGACCACCCGGGGACCTGGGGCAGCACGAGGCCCTTCTCAGCCCCGAGGTCCACCACCAGACCGCCGGCGGCATCTCCCCGGGCCTCCAGGGTCCACGGAAACGACTCCCCCCCGGGCCCCACCAGGCCCCCCTGGCCGTCGATGTGCCACGCAGCCCCCTCCCGGCCGGCCTCCATGCGCAGGTGGTCCAGGCGACACACCACCTCGCCCGATCCCTGATCCCGGACCTCCAGGACCCCGTCCAGGACCTCCGCCCCGAGGCCCTCCCACGCTCCCGGTGAGCCCGTTGCCGCCTCCCCGGAAGCGCCCCGCAACCGGCGGACCGCCTCTTGCCAGACCCTGGGGTTCCCCTGGTCCAGCGAGACCCCGGCGTGCAGCCCCTCCAGGGTCACCCGGGCGGCGCGTCGCTCGCCCCTCAGCCAGGCCCACGGCGACCAGCGGACCCGGACCCGGGAGACCCGGACCCAGTCGTTGCCAGAATCATCCAGCAGAATCGAGAAGTCCCGGAGAATCAGGCGATCGGGCAGGCCGAACTCGAGGGACCCGACCTGCACCGGGCGTCCGAGACGGAGGGAGAGGGACTCGATCCGGGTCCGGACCTCCCGGGTGGCCACCCGGAGGGCCGCCGGCTTCGCCAGCAGCATCACGGCGCCGATGACCGCCGCGACCGACAGTGCCACCAGGGCCCATCGTCTCCCGGGCGACCCGCTCCCTCGCTCCCCAGGCTGGCGCCCCACTCCATCCCCCACGGTCGGTCCGAGTGTGCGGTCGTGGCTCCCTGACCGGCGATCCCGACGCCGAGATGCCTCAGACGTCCCCCCCGGTCCCTCCTGGCCGGTTCTCCTGGGACACCCGGCTTCCGGGCGGCACGTCCCGGGTGACCCAGACGTTGCCCCCGATCACGGCCCCCCGACCGACGGTGATCCGTCCCAGGATCGTGGCCCCGGCATAGACGATCACGTCGTCCTCCAGGATGGGATGGCGGGGGATGCCCTTGATGGGGTGCCCCTGGTCGTCCAGCGGGAAGGACCGGGCCCCGAGGGTCACGCCCTGGTAGAGGCGAACGTTGTTGCCGAGGATGGCCGTCTCCCCGATCACGACCCCGGTCCCGTGGTCGATGAAGAACCGCTCTCCGATGGAGGCCCCGGGATGGATGTCGATGCCGGTCCAGGAGTGGGCCTGCTCGGTGATGATGCGGGGGATCAGGGGCACCTTGAGCCGGTAGAGTTCATGGGCCAGGCGCTGGCAGGTGACCGCCAGGATTCCCGGATAGCAGAAGATGGCCTCGTCGGGACTCGTGGCCGCCGGGTCCCCCTCGTAGGCGGCCTGGACGTCCGTGGCCAGCAGCCGCCGGACCTCGGGCAACCGATGGAGAAAGGCCTGGGTGATCTCCTCGGCCCGATGGTCGCAGGCGGGACAGTCCCGCGGTTCGGGGCACTCGGCGAAGCACAGGCCCCGCCGGACCTGCTCCCGCAACTCCCGGAGCGCCCGGTCCAGCGTCGCCCCCACCTGGTACCGCATCCCCTCGCGAGTCAGGTCCGGGATCCCGACGTACCCCGGAAAGAGCACCGAGCGCAGGTCCTCCACGACCCGGACCAGGGCCTCCCGGGAGGGAAGGCGACCGTCCCCCCGGATCCCCAGGCGCGTCAGGCCGTCATGGGCCGCGCAGAGGGCATCGACAACCTCGGTCAGTCCTGCAGGCGGCGGCACGCAGGAGGCATTCTCTTCGTTCATCATGCGACCTCCGGGACGGACCCCTCGGTTCGAGGCGAGTGATTGTAGCCCAACTGGTCGCGGCATCTCCACCCGGAAAGGTCGCATCCCTGGTGGAAGATGCTATGCTTCCCATCCATGAAGCGGCGCCTCCAGGTCGTCTTTCTCTGGCACATGCACCAGCCCTCCTACGAGGACCCCCGTTCGGGGTTGCAGATGCTCCCCTGGACCTGGCTCCACGGCGTGAAGGATTACCTGGAGATGGGCGAGATCCAGCGCCAGGTCCCGGAGATGCGGACCGTGACGAACTTCACTCCGTCGCTCCTCGAGGCCCTGCAGCGCTACCTCTCCGAGGACCCGCTCCCGGATCGGACCCTGCGCCTGATGCTTCGGGACCCGGACGTCCTGAGCGACGCGGACCGCCAGTTCCTGATCCGGACCTGCTTCGCCGTGAACCAGGAGGTCTGGTTCCAGCGCCTTCCCCGCTACCGGGAACTCCACGAGCTGCGGAACGGGTCTCCGACCCTGGGCCCCGTGCTGCACCGGTTCGGAGCCCAGGAGATGGTGGACCTGGAGGTCCTCTTCCTGCTCTCCTGGTGCGGCCCGACGCTCCAGGAGGACCCGCGGGTCGCCGCCATCGCCGCCAGGCAACGGGGCTTTCGCCAGGAGGACCTGGAGACGCTGGTGGCGGTGGGCCAGGAGCAGATCCGGCGCATCGTGCCCGCCTGGAAGGAACTCCGGGACATGGGACGGGTGGAACTTTCCACCACCCCCTTCCATCATCCGATTCTCCCCCTGCTCTTCTCCACCCAGGCAGCCCTGGAGGCCCGACCCGAGACCGAACTCCCCTCGGCCCGGTTCCAGGCCCCCGAGGAGGCCGCCCGGCAACTGGACGAGGGCCTCCGGTACTTCACGGAGGTCTTCGGGCAGCGCCCCCGAGGCCTCTGGCCGGCCGAGGGGGCCGTCTCCCAGCAGGCGGTGGACCTGATCGCCTCCAGGGGACTGTCCTGGATCTGCACGGACGAAGAGATCCTGCGCCGATCCCTGGGAGGGACCTGGACGGCCTCGGACCGCCTGCGACCCCATGTCTGGTCCGGGACCAGCATCTTCTTCCGGGACCACTTCCTGTCGGACCAGATCGGCTTCGTCTACAGCCGCTGGCCCCAAGAGCAGGCCATCCGGCACTTCCTCCAGGAACTGCGCCAGCGGGCCGAGGCCTGGAAGGACCCCCGGGCGGTGGTCGTGATCGCCCTGGACGGCGAGAATGCCTGGGAGCACTACCCCTGCGGCGGATATCCGTTCCTCACGGCGCTCTATCGGGCGATCTGCGACAGCGGGTTCGCCGAGCCGGTCACCTTCTCCGAGTACCTGGAGCGCCACGGGCCCGGCAGGCCCCTGGAGCAACTGGCCACCGGGTCCTGGATCGACGGAACCCTCAACACCTGGATCGGGGACCCGGTCAAGAACCGGGCCTGGTGCTATCTGGCGGAGGCGCTGGAGGTCGTCCGGCAGGTCGGACCGCTGCCGGCAGAGAAGGAGCACCGCGTGCGACGGCTGCTGATGCGGGCCGAGGCCTCCGACTGGTTCTGGTGGTTCGGCGAGGGGCACTCCTCGATCCACGAACCGGAGTTCGATTTCCTGTTCCGGGAGAACCTCCGGGCCCTCTACCAGGAAATGGGACTCCCGCCGCCGGAGGCACTCGATCGCCCGGTGGGACCCGAACGCGTGGTGATGCCGATCCAGCCCCCGACGGCCCTGATCCACCCGGAGATCAACGGCCGCAAGGGGGGGTTTTTCAAGTGGGTCGGGGCGGGAACCGCCTCCTTCCAGCACGGCTCGATCCACCGACTGGATCCCCGGATCTCGATGGTCCGCTTCGGCTATGACCACCGGAATTTCTACCTGCGGGTCGAGGGATTCCATGGCAGCGGCCTGCTGGAACCGGGACAATGGGCCCGCGTGCGCTTCCGCCGGCCCGTCGAGGCCACCCTCGAGGTGACCCGGCAGCAGGACGGATGCCAGGGGACATTCCAGAGTCCGGGGAGGGAGACCCCGGAGGGGATCCGGATCGCCGTGGAGGAGACGATGGAGGCGGCCCTCCCGCTGTCCTTCTTCCAGGACTCGCGGCCGGGCCCCCTGACGGTGGAATTCTTCGTGGAGATGGGCCAGGGATCGCTGCCTGAAGAGCGTTTCCCCTGGGAGGGATCCGTGGTGATCCAGGTGGATCCGGTGGGCCTGGCCCTCTCGAGCTGGAGTGCATGACAGGGGCCCCGAAACCGTTTCGGGAGGTTGCATGTCCGAACTTCGCCACGACCCCGTGCAGAAGCGCTGGGTCATCATCGCCACCGAGCGGGCCAGTCGCCCTCAGGACTTCCACCTGGAGAAGGGGAACTGGACGGGACGGGAGGCCTGCCCCTTCTGCCAGGGGCACGAGGAGGCGACGCCACCCCAGATCCGGGCCTTCATGGACCCCTCCCGCCCGGGCCGCTGGCTGGTCCGGGTGGTCTCCAACAAGTTCCCGGCCCTCCGCATCGAGGGGGACCTGGAACGGGCCGCCGTAGGGCAGTACGACCGCATGAACGGCATCGGGGCCCACGAGGTCATCATCGAGACCCCGGAGCACGATCTGGACCTGTCGGACCTCCCGGTGGAGCAGGTGGCCGCCGTGCTCCGCATGTACCGCGAGCGCATCCTGGACCTCCAGCGGGACGTCCGGTTCCGCTACATCCTGATCTTTCGGAATCGGGGCGCCGCGGCGGGCGCCTCCCTGGAGCATCCCCACTCCCAGTTGATCGCGACCCCGGTGACCCCCCGGACCGTCTCGATGGAGCTGGCCAGCGCCCGGGAACACTTCGCGGTGAAGGAGCGGTGCATCTTCTGCGACATCATTGCCCAGGAACTGGACACCCAGTCCCGGATCGTCGCGAAGGACTCGGACTTCGTGACCTGGTGCCCCTATGCCTCCCGCTTCCCCTTCGAGATGACCATCGCGCCGGTGCGGCATCAGGCGGACTACGCCACGATGGACGACGGGCTCGCGATGGCCCTGGCCCGCCATCTCCGGGACGTGATCCGCCGCATGAAGGCGGCCCTCGACGACCCGCCGTACAACTTCATCCTGCACACGGCGCCGGCCTACTACCTGCAGCAGCGCCGGGCGGGGTACTGGTCCACCATCGAGATGGACTGGCACTGGCACATCGAGATCCTGCCCCGCCTGACCAAGACCGCCGGCTTCGAGTGGGGCAGCGGCTTCTACATCAACCCAACGCCCCCCGAGGACGCCGCCCGCTTCCTCCGGGAGGTCCGGCCGTGACCCCCGATCGGCCGCCCCCCGATCACGACGGCCACGGAAACGGCCCGGCGCCGGAACCGGGCGCCGTGACCCATCTGGACATCAAGATGTCCTACGCCTGCAACAACTGCTGCATCCACTGCGTGATCGCGGACCAGCGCGACGAGGCGATTCGCCGCAAGGGCCGGGACTGGCGGGGCACCGCGGAGATGGCCCGGGAGATCCAGGACGCCGCCCGGCGCGGCATTCGGGTGGTCACGTTCACCGGCGGGGAACCGACGCTGCGGAAGGACCTTCCGGAACTGGTCCGGGCCGCCCGGGCCCTGGGTCTCCGGGTGGGGCTCCAGACCAACGGGCGGCTGTTGTCGATCCCTGCGGTCCGGGATCGGCTGGCGGGCCTGGAGGTCCGGTTCGTCGTGGCGGTCCACGGAGCCTCTGCGGAGGTCCACGACGCGGTGACCCGGGCCCCCGGGTCCTTCCTGCAGACCCGGGAGGCCGTCCGGGGACTCCTGGAGGCCGGGGAACGAGTGACCCTGAAGACCGTGATCTCCCGGCGGAACCTGGACGACCTGTCGGACATCGCCAGGGATTTCGCGGACCTGGGGGTGCGACGGTTCAACTGGACCTTCCCCCACGCCCTCGGAAACGCCCGACGGGAGTTCGAGGCGGTGGTCCCCCGGTACCGCGACGCGGTGCCCCGGGTCCTGGAGGTGCTGGACCTGCTGGAACGCCGGGGATGCGAGGCGGTCACCGAGGCCATCCCCCTGTGCCTGCTGGGGTCCCGGGCCCGGCAGGCCAGCGAGTGGCACTACCGGGCCCACGTCCGGAGCGAGGTGCACCAGCTGGACCAGGCCCCTCGGGACTGGTCCCGGGACCGGACCGTCGAGGGAAAGGTCCACCCTCCCGCCTGCTCCCCCTGTTCCTGGAAGGGGGATTGCGAAGGGGTCTGGCGGGAGTATTTCGAGGCCTTCGGAGACCAGGAACTGGCCGCCGTCCCTTTTGACGATCCCCCGGGCATCCGATAGTCTATGGGCGATGGAGCGCGCCTATCGCATTCGGGAGGATGTCGTCCACCGACAGTGGCAGGGGGAGCACTATCTGCTGACGGCAGACGGCCGGTTCCACTCCGTGACCGACCCCTCGGGGGCCTTCGTCCTGTCCCTGTTGAGCCGCCCGCGGGCCCTCCGCTCCCTCTCCCGATCCGTGATGCGGCGATTCGAGGCCTCTTCCCTGGCGGAAGTGGAGCACGACCTCCAGGAGTTTCTGGAGACGTTGCAAGAACGAGGCGTGCTGGAGACGGTCGGGGAGCCCTGGAAGGAGCCGGCCTCCGGGAAGACCCGCCGACCCGGACGGAGGAAGCCATGAAGCAATCCTGGTCGCGTCCTGGGAACCTGTTGCCCGCGATGGCCATGGTGGGCCTCCTGGCCTCCTGCGGCGGGGGCGGATCCCCGTCCGCCGACGTCTGGGACCTCCCGGGGAACGACCTTGCCCCCGACGGGACGCCCGATGGGGCGGACCTCCCGGACGGGACGGACCTCCCCGACGGAGCGGACCTTCCGGACGGAGAGGTGACGCCGCCCGCCCCCGAGGTCTCCTTCGTGATCTGGACCGCCCAGGGCCCGAAGGGGGAGGGCGTCGATGTCGTGCAACTGACGACGGAGGATGAACTTCCCGACTACCTGGCGATGCCGGGGTTCCAGATCGCCGTGGTGGCCACGACCCACGGGATCGAGACGGGACGGCCGGTCCACCTGTGGGTCGCCGGGAACCGGATCGCCTCCGGCAACGTCACGCCCGGAGACGACGGCACCGGGACCGTCCGCTTCGAGCCGGTGACCCTGACCCACAATCCTGCGGGGTACGAGGTCCGGGTGACGACGGCCAACGCCGCGGAGCAGACGGCCGAGGCGGTGAAGACCGTGCAGGTGGACATCGGTGGCTGTGGCATCGTCTTGACGCCGACCAACGAGTCCTGCTGGCTCACGGACGCCGACCCTGACCTGCCGGGGACCCAGGTCCGCTTCCAGGTCCGGAATCCGGACCTCACCTGCACCGACGCCCGGGTCGAGGTCGCGGTCGGAGACCAGACGCTGTCCGCCGGTCCGACCCCCCTGGACGACCAGGGAATCGCCGTCTTCGTGCTGACCCTGGCCCAAGACGGGACGATCCCCGACGGCCTCCCGTTCCAGGTCACCGCCGAGGTCCTCGATGCCGCCGCACCGGACCGGGTCGGTCGGCTGGATGCCGTGCCCTTCGTGGCGGACCTGGTGGACCCGGTGATCACCCTGACCGAGCCGGACAAGGACCTCCTGACCCTGGCCGATGACCTCGACCTCGACCCTGGAAACGGCCTCCAGTGGGATGCGGCCGGCACCGCGACGGGCCTCCCGGAGGGGGGCGCGGTCCAGGTGGCCCTGAACGGGGAACCCGCAGGGGAGGCGACCCCCGACGGCCTGGGAATCTGGCGGCTGACGAACCTGTCCTGTCCCGCCGACGGCGGCTACCTGCTGGTGGCGACGGGACGGGATGCCTGCGGCCGGGAGGGGCGGGCCGAGAAGCAGTTCACCGCCCGGGTGACCCAGGCCTCCCTCGTGCTGGCCTGGCCCACCTCGGGAGAGGCGCTGCTGGCGAAGGACGATCGGGACCCGGGCACCCCGCTGACCTACGAGACCGGCTTCCGGGTCCAGGGAACCGGGGTCGAGACGGGCAGGAACCTCTTCATCCGCTGCCGGGAGGACCGCTTCGGGACCCCTGAGGTCGAGGTCGGTCGGCTGGCCGTGGAGACCCCGTCGGAGGACGGCTTCTACGAGGTCGCCGTGGCGCTGCCGGTCCAGGCCCTGACCCAGAAGGTTCGCTGCCGGGTGCTCGACGACGCGACCAACCCCTCTGCCTCGGAGGAGATCGCCTTCCGGGTGGGCCTCCCGGCTCCGATCCTGACGCTGGTTCGCCCCCGGTCCGGGGACGTGGTCCGGACGCCCTCTCTGCCGGTCGCCCTCACCGCAACGGGGCTCAACGGCGCCATCCCGACCGTCTCGGTCCGGGGAGAGGACGGGTCCGAGGCCCTCGCCTACACCCCCCCTCGGGCCATCGCCTCCGGGTCGCTCTCCTTCACGATCCCCCTGACCGTCGGCGGCATCCCGCTGACCGACGGAAACTGGCAGGTCCAGGTGGACGCCCAGGACGAGTTCGGCAACCGGGCCTCGGACCACCCCGGCAGCCTCACGATCGTCCCGTTCCTGCTGGATCAGACCCCCCCCGTGGTGGCCATCACGTCTCCGGCCCGGGATGACCTGGACCCGGCGGCGCGTCCCGAGGATGCCGATGTCCAACCGGAAGAACCCGGCTACCAGGCCGACGTCGAGGTCACTGTCGCCTCAGGCGGGGGAGGCGGTACGAAGGTCTGCCTGAGCGTGAACCAGGATACCGCCTGTCAGTCGATGGGCGCCGGCGAGACGCAGGTCCGATTCCCGGGTGTCACGCTGCTTCCGGGGGCCAATGTCCTCTCGGCGACGGCCACGGACCCGGCTGGCAACACCGGCGGCCCGGTCTCCCGGACCCTCACGCTGGCATGGCCCGGGCCCCGGGTGGCCATCGTGACCCCCCCCCGGAATGGCCCCCTGGCCGGGGCTCCCTTCGACGTCCGGGTCCGGGTCGCGGATCCCGACGATGCCCCCCTGGAAGGGGTCCTGACCACCCTCTCCCGGGATGGCATGGACCTGGGAGCGCTCCCGACCGATGCCCAGGGCATCGCCCTGTTCCAGGTCCCGGACCTGGCCGAGACGCCCCAGACCTTCCGGGCCCGGGCGACCTGGGACGCCGCCGAGGGCCACTCGGCCCCCCGGGTGCTGTACCTGAAGACCGCAACCCCCCTGCTCGCCTTCGCCCTCCCCAGAAATCAGCAGTGGTTCAACCTGGCGAGCCCCGAGTGCGCCCCGGGCGAGGCCAACTGCGTGCTGACGGTGGAGGTGGACGCCCCGAACTTCGAGGACGGTTCCCAGGGGTCCCTCGAGGTCACCTGCGGGACGATTCGCAAGGCCACCTATCTGGCCACCGTGTCCGGGGAACACCTCTCCTTCCCGGAGGTGGTGCTCTACAACCTGACCCCCTGCTCCCTGACCGTGACCGCGACGGACGTCACCGGCCAGGAGGTCTCCGAGGGACCCATCTCGGCCTTCGTGGACCGCAGCGCCCCACGCCTTCCGGCCTTCGAGGCCCCGGACCCGAACCTCCAGAGCCTCACGTACCTCCAGGACGAGGACCCCTCGACGCCGGGACTCCAGTACACCGTCGTGGTCCAGGTCAGCGGCCTCGAAGCGGGCCGGGTCGTCACGCTGGACTACGGTCCCCTCGCCGGTCCTTGGGAGCAGGTCACCGCGGCTGTCGAGGCAGCGGTGCCTGACGGGTACCTGGGCCAGGTCTCCTTCCCGCAGGTTACCCTCCCGGACGGGCTCCTGCTGCTGCAGGCCGCCGCATCGGACCTGGCCGGCAACCCGGCCTCCCTGTCCAGGACGATCCAGGTCTTCGGGTCGAGGCCGGTGGTCCGGATCACGCTTCCGGGCTTCGTGGACGCCACCTCCTGTACCACCTCGGCCTCCTGCGGCGCCACAGGCGTCTGTGCTGGGGGGCAGTGCGCGATTCCCTGGTCCGCGGCGGCCTCCAAGGCCGTCGTCGTCACGGTGGCGGACCTCCCCTCCGGGACGCAGAACCTGCGCCTGTGCGCGAAGGGAACGGGCCTGACGGGCACTCCCTGTACCACGACCGGCTACCGACAGGTCGCCATCGGGAACAGCGGTGGGTCCGGCAACACCACCCTGAATGCCACCGGGATGCCCGACGGGACCTTCTCGCTGGTGGCCGAGGGGAAACTGGCCGACGGACAGCCCTGGGTCTCCTCCCTGGACGGGCCCAACGCCGGGGAGCGCATCCGCCATGTCTACCTGGACACGGTGGCCCCCACGGTGACCGCGATCACCTCGCCGTCGGACACCGAGGCCCCCATCGGAACCTTGAATGCCGCCGAACAGGCCGCCCCAGGACGGACCTACCAGATTCAGGTGGCGGCCAGCGAGGCCGGCAGCCTCACGCTGTGGGTCAACGGCCTGGCCCAGTCCACCGATCCGACCTTCCCCGGGACCCTGGTGACCCTGGCGACGCTGCGGGAGGGAGGCAACGAGGTCTATGCCCGGGTCCAGGATCTGGTGGGCAATCTGAGCCCCCTGCCGCCGTCCACGCCGGTCTTCCGCCCCACCGTGGACACCATCCCGCCGACCGTGGCCTTCCAGTCCCCCCTCTCGGGCACGGTCCGGGCCGGCGACTCCCGGGACATCGTGGTGGTCTCCGACGCCATCGGCCGCACCGTGACCCTGAAGGACCTGGGCCTCCCGGTGGCCTCGGCCCCGGTGCAGTCCAACGGAACGGCGGCCTTCCCCTTCGCAACCTACCCGGTGCTGACCGACGGGGATCACCAGATCGAGGCGACGGTGTCCGACGAGGCCGGCAACCCCGCGGTCACCAGCCGGTCCGTCCAGGTGGACACCGTGCTTCCCGATGCCTTGCTGGCCTTGCCGGCCGACGGGGCGGTCTTCGGAGATGGCGATGACGCGAAGCCGGCCTTGCCAGGATTCCAGATCGAGGTCTCCTATGGCTCCCCGAGCCTCGACGCGGTCTCCTACCTTCTGGAACTGGCCCGGAATTGCGACGGGACATTCACCCTCTGCGACCCCCCGGAGCCCCTGTCCCAGGGGATGATCCAGCATCCTGGCGGACTGGAGGCGTCGATCTTCCCGACCCTGCCGGCGGGGTCCACGCCCTACTACCGGATGCTGCTCACGGTCGTCGACGGGGTCGGCAACCGGCAGACCGTCTCCTCCTCGTTCACGGTGAACCTGACGTCGTGCCAGGTCGTGATCGGGGGCCTCGGCAGCAGCGGCTACCTCTCGAACGCCCTCTGCCCGACACCGGGGACCGACTGCGCGACAGCCTCGATGAGCCTCCAGGTGACCGTTTCCCCGGCCTGCGGGTCCGTGGACACGGTCCGGTTGATCCAGACGGGACAGTCCAACCAGGACCTCCCCCTGACCGGGCAGCAGGTGACGTTCTCCACGACGGTCCAGGACGGGACGGCGGTCCAGTTCGAGGCCCGGGCCCTGGAAGGCGGCGGGGTGGTGGGCTCCTCGGGGGCGGTGAGCCGAATCGTGGACCTCCGGGACCCCCAGGTGCGCTTCACGACTCCCGGAGCCGGCAGCGAGGTCTTCTGGGGCATCGCCGCGGACCTCGGCCCGGCCCCGGGTCTCCAGGCCTCCCTGGGAGTGCACCTGGAGGATGACCACCTGTCGGGAGGTGCCCTCACGGGCCTGACCTTGAATGCCTCGCCCCTGGTCCCCGACTCCCCGACTCTCCCGGTCGCCCTGGAGGCGCCCTCGGTGGACGTGGGCATGCAGGTCACCCTGACCCACGACTCCCAGGGAACCATCCTGGTCACGGCCCGGGACGCCGCTGGAAACGAGGCCTCCAGCACCTTCACGGTCCACGTGGACCTCGTGGCCCCCTCGGCCCCCACGCTGTCGGCCCAGTCGGTGAACCGCCGAAGACCGGCCGTCACCCTCCAGTGGACCGACACGGGAGATGACGGGGTCGATGGGGGGCCGGCGACCCGCTTCGACCTGCGCTACTCCCCGCTGCCCATCCTCTCGGTGGCGGACTTCGAGGCCGCCTGCAAGGTCGAGGGTCTGGCCTTCACGTCACCCCTGCCCAGCCCCGGAGCCCCCGGAACCCCGGTGGTCTTCCAGGTCACCGGCCCGGACCCCCGGTCCCCGGCCTATGCCGAGAATGGGACGCCCTGCCGCTTTGCCACGGGCACGAACCCCAACAGCACCCAGTACACCTTCGCCCTCCGAGTAGAGGATGAAGTGGGCAACGCCTCGCCGCTGGCCATCCTGGGAAGCATCGACCTGTCCCTGCGCTACGCCCGCCTCTATGGCACGACGGCCCCCTACACAGACCTCCTGATGCAACGGCGAATCGCCACGGTCGGGGACCTGGATGGCGACGGCCTCGGAGACCTGGTGCTGGGCGGCGGCGGAGGTACGATGCTGAACACGATCTGCGTCGTCTACGGCTTCGGGGAGGGGACCGACCGCACGATCCCGGACCTGGCCATCTCCAGCGCGTCGGGTCCCCACCACCAGTGCCTGACGGGAGGGACCAACTTCGGCATGCCCGCCGCCTCCGCCGGCGACCTGAACGGCGACGGCATCGGGGACCTGGCGGTCGGGGAGGCCAGCACCACCGCTCCGGTGCTCAAGGTCTTCCTGGGCGTGGCCGGTGGACGCCTGGCCACCACCCCGAACCTGACCTTCACGGGCATGCAACATGCCTCCGGTGGTCCCACTGCCGTGGCTGTGGCCGGGGGCTTCGACTTCGACGGCGACGGCACCGAAGACCTGCTGGTGGGGTCCTACGGCCAGAACCGCGCCTACCTGATTCCGGGCAACCCTGCCTGGGGCCCGTCGACCGCTGTCTCCATCAACCTCTCGTCGGCGGCGGACCTGACCACCCACCGGGTCTCGATCTTCCAGATGACCGGTGCCCCGGCCGGCACCTTCTTCGGCGTCCGGGTCGCCGCCGCCGGGGACCTCCAGCAGAACGGCCATGACGACATCGCCATCGGCACCGCCACGGCCCCATCCCAGGTGCTGGTCTTCCGGGGCCGTTCCATCGCGACCCCGACCACCTTCGAGGTGGCCTACGGATCCGGCGGTGCCGACGATGGCAACGTGATCCGCCTGGTCCCGGACCAGGAGACCACCTCCGGCAACTTCGGGACCACCATCGTGGGCAAGACGGACCTGGACGGAGACGGGCTGCCGGACCTGATGATCTCCCAGCCGGCGGCCAGCACCCAGACGCCGCCGAAGACCCTGGTGGTCTTCCGGGGAGGCTACCTGGCGGGCCGCTATGGCCAGAAGGTGAAGGTCGATGCGAGCACGGGCGTCGGGACCGGCATCTACCAGAACGAGCGGGGCCTCGAGGTGATTGGTTCCTACGACAAACTGGTTCCCATCGGCAACCTGGACGATGACCCCGATGGCCCCTCGGTGGATCTCGCCTACATCATCTACACGACCGGATCCACCCGGGGCAAGGTCTTCGTCCGATTGAACCACTCGGACCCCGGAGGAACCTTCGGCATCGGCACCTTCCCCTGGGAGTCCCCGGTGCTGGTGGACCCCCTGGACCCCTCGGGGACTCGCTTCGGCTACTTCGGAGCGGCCTCGCCCGGGGACTTCAACGGGGATGGCCTCCCGGACCTGCTCGTGGGCACCGACGGTGCCGGGTACGCATTGATCCTCTACTGACGGAGGGAAGAGAGGCATGAAGACCACTCCCAAAAAGGCCCGGTCCGAGTCCCCGAAGGCGAAGACGCGGAAGACCTGGAACCGGCCGCAGGTGCAGAGCGGTGCCGCGTCGGAACGCAATGCCCTGGGCCCCTCCAATCCCTGCGGCGGAGGCGTGGACGAAGAGAACGGATGTGGTTTCGGCCCCTGATGATGCGGACCTCCGGCTGGGCCCCCTGCGCCTCCGCATCCGGACGTCCTCTCCACTGTTGCGGGAGACCCTGACCCGGTTCCTCCCGGAAGGGATGGTGCCGTCCCCCATCCCGGCCCCCTGGGGAACGCCGGCCCCCCTCGAGACCCGGGTCTTCCTGGAGACCTTCCGGGAACCCCTGAGGCGGCGCCGGACCCGGGTCCGTGAAGGGGCCCTTTGCCAGGGGCACTGGCGGCGGGGAGAGCGATCCCTCTGGGTCCTGGAGGGAGAGGGCCTGTCGGAGGCCCGGGCATGGCTCCACGCCGGGAGTCCCGACACGGCCCAGGCGGCCCTCCGGCAATGCCTTCGGGGATTCCTGCCCGAGTGGTTCCTCTGCCAGGGAGGGATCGTGCTGCACGGCGCCACCCTGATCCATCGCCACCGGGCCTGGGTGTTCCTGGCCCAGAGCGGCGGCGGCAAGACCACCCTGGCACGGCACCACGGCGACGAGGGCTGCCTGGGAGACGACGCGGCCTTCTTGTGGCACGATGCCGGGACCGATCGATGGTGGGCCGTGCCGTCGCCGCTGCCGGGGCGGGAACCGGTGGCCATCACGGCTCCCCCGATGCCAGTAGCGGGCCTCTTCCGACTCCGGAAGGGCCAGGGGCCTCGGGGACACTGCGGCCAGAGGCTCCAGACGGCCCGGGCCCTCCGGGAGGTGCTGGCCCGGGCTCGGGTGGACGTGCATCTGGCCTCGGTCCGAGGCCTGTTGCTGGACCGGGCCCTGGACCTGGTCCGGGCCCTGCCGGTCCGCGTGATCCGTCTCCCCCGGGACCAGTCGCCCTGGCCCCTGGTGGACCAGGAATCGGAGGAAGCGGACGGTTCGGAGCGGCGATGACGGCGGAAGAAGCCCGGGAGTACCGACGTTCCCTCCGGCAGATGGAGGCGATCTATCAAGCCCGGCGCCGCCTGTTCCTGGTCCACCTGGACCTCACCTGGCGCTGTCCCCTGGCCTGTGCCCACTGCTATCTGGGCCCGGTGCCCGATCACCGGGCGGCGGAACTCCCGGCAGCGGCCTGGATCGAGTTCCTCCGGGAGGCCCGCAGGCGACAGGTGGTCCGGGTGGTGATCTCTGGCGGGGAACCCCTGGTCCACCCCGGTTTCTTCCAGGTGCTGGAGGCCTGCGCATCGCTCCGCTTCACCGTGCTGGTGAAGACCACGGGATGGCACTACCGGGAGGCAGCGGAGTCTCTGGCCCGGGTCCCGTTCCTGTCGGTGGACGTGAGCCTTCATCACCGCGACCCGACGCGACATGACGCCTTCACCGGCCGTCCCGGGTCCCACCAGGCCGCCGTCCGTGCCATCGAGGACCTGGCCCGCCGGGGCATCCCCGTGCGAGTCACCCGGAGCCTCGTCCAGGGCCTCGAGGACGACGGGGGAGCCCTCCGAGAGTGGTGCGATCAGCGGGGAGTCTCCCTGGCCGAGAGCCTGACCGTGCTGCCGGTCCGGTCCCGGGGACGCGACGGACCTCCCTCGCCCCGGGGGAGCGGCGCCGCAGCCCTTCCCGAAGACCGCCAGCGACCGGTGCTGCAACGCCTGCTGGGCGACCAGACGATGATCCCGCCCCGGGAGCCCGACCCCGACGCCCCCCTCTGCGCCGCGGGCGTCACCCGCCTCTACGTGGATCCCACGGGCCGCATCTCCCCCTGTGTGGCCTGGACGAGGCCCCTTGGACATCTCCGGGAGGGGCTCGGAGCGGTCCTTCGGGGTCCCGCGCTCCGGGAGGTCCGGCAAATCCGCCAGCGACACCGCACCGGCTGCCGGGACTGCAGCCTCCGGCCCGCCTGCGACTTCTGCCCCGGCCTGGCCGAGGCCGACACCGGGGATCCGGTCCGACCCTATCCCCAGGCCTGTCGGAAGGCCCACATCCTGGGGGACCTCCTGTCCAGGAACGGGGAGGTCCCGCCATGAGAATCGGTCCCCCTGGCGACTCGGGACCGCCCCCACCCTTGCTGGCCGAGATGGTTCGGGAGCACCTGGGGAAGGGGCGCCGGATCTCCCTGCGGACCGGAGGCCTCAGCATGATCCCCCTGCTGCCTCCCGGGGTCCTGTTGACCCTGCGCCCCCTGGACCCCGGGGAAGTCCCGGGTCCCGGGAGCCTCGTGGCCCTGGTGGTCCAGGACCACCTGGTCTGCCATCTCCTGCGTGATCGACGGAAGACGCCCTCGGGAACCGAGATCCAGACCGCCGGCCTGCTTCCCGATCACCCCGACCCCTGGACCGATGTCTCGGAGGTCCTGGGCATCGTGTGCGAGGTGCGCCTCGGGTCCCGGGCCCTCCCGGTATCGAGCGAGGCGTTCCGGGCCTGGCAGACCCTGGCCCGGCAACTGGCCCCGTCCCTCCGGGTCCTCAAGCGGGGTCTTCGTCTCCTGGTCCCTCCGGGAATTCGCCGGAGGGTGTATCGTCTGCTGGCGACCCCCTTCGGATCCTGAGGGGACTTCAGGAGAAGGGAATGGACCTGCCCTTTCCGCGCCATCCCCCCCAGTCGGCCGCTCCGCCGGGGTTCCTGTGGGCCCTCCAGACGGCCTTCGCGCCCCCGGAGGTTCCGCCTGTGCCGCCACCGGTCCCCTGGGCCCAGGCCGAACCCATCCTGCGACCGACCGGCCTTCTGCCCATGGTCGCCGCACGCCTGGCCCACCCGGACCTCCGGCATCGCCTGGACCCGGAGTGGGAGGCCAAGGCCCGACAGGCCCGGGAGGCCCAGGCCGACTCGGCCCTTCGGGCCCTGGCCACTGCGGCCCAGGTGGCCCGAATCGCCCTCCAGAACGCGATCCCCGTGGTCTTCCTGAAAGGCGCCGCGCTGCACCTTGCCGATCAGGTTCCGGTCTGCGGCCGTCCCCTGGCCGACGTGGACGTCCTGGTCCCGGCCGCCACTGCCGACCGCCTGCAGTCCCGCTTGATCGCCGCGGGATTTCGGCGGATCGGCCCGAGCCTCTCCCGACACCACCTCGATCCCCTGGGTCCGCCCCCCGGGGGCCTCCCGGTGGAAATCCACCGCCATCTGCCGGGCTGTCGGGCTCCCGAGGCCCCCGGCCGTCCCCTCCGGTTCGAGGACCTGCTCCCGGCCGGGCGAACCACGACGGTCTCCGTCCAAGGCCTGAAGGTGCCGGTTCCGGCACCAGAGGTCCTGGCGGCCCATGGGGTGGTCCACGGCCTGCTGGACCACGGTCTGCGTCCCGATCGCTACCCCCCCTGGAGGTGGGTCCTGGACCTTGCGGCCATCCAGGAGGCCCCCCCATCATCGCGGTGGCTGGCCTGGGTCGCGGACCCGGCGGTCTCCCGCTGGGGGCGGACCGTCGAGGCACTGCTGGTCCACCTGCGGGACCTCCCATCGGGGGCATCCCTTCTGCCCGCGGCCCCCGGGACACGCCATCTCTTCCTGCACCTCACGGCCAGCGCCCTGGATCCCAGATACCGCCTGGCCCTCCAGGCGCGTCAGTGGTGGCCATGGCCCCTCCGGACGGACCTCCGGGAGGGAATCCGGAAGGCCTTCCATCGCCTGCGGCATCCCGACCCGACGCCGGACGAGATTCCTTCCACCACCCTGGCGGACCGTCTTTGGGCCTCCCTGGAGGCCTTCTGGGAGTTCTACCTGACTTCCGGCGGCCCGGCTGACCGCAGGCGGTAGAGGAGGACCTCGCCCGGGGCCCCGATGCGCATCGGGGGACCCCAGTATCCCGTTCCCCGGGAGACCGACAGGGCCATCCCATCGACCCGATGCCAACCCTGCATATACCGGTACACCAGGCGGTTGAGCCACAGGAACGGCGGCATCTGTCCCCCGTGAGTATGGCCGCACAGCATCAGGTCCACCCCGGCCTCCGCCGCCTCCCGGTATGCCAAAGGCTGGTGGGCCAGCAACACGATCGGAAGCCCTGTCGGAGCCCCGGCCAGGGCGGCCCCGATGGCCTCCGGGAGGGCCCCACGCCCGCCCAGGAAGGTCGGGTCGTCGATGCCTGCCACCACCAGCCCCTCCTCGACGACCTCGTGGGACTGGCGAAGGACCCGGATGCCTGCCCTCTCGATGGCCTCGACGGCCTGCTGCCCACCGGCATAGACCTCATGGTTGCCGGTGCAGGCCCAGACCCCGAGTCGACTGCGAAACGCCGCGATCCTCCGGAGGCCGGACCCGTCGCCCCCGTTTCGCTCGTCGGTCAGGTCCCCGGTGACCACCACGAGGTCCGCCTCCAGCGGGTCCACCACCGAGGCGATCCGCTCCAGATAGCGGGTTCCCACGGTCTCCCCCAGGTGGATATCGCTCAGGTGCACCAGACGGAAGCCGTCCATCCGGGCCGGAAGGCCCCGGATCGGGACCTCCACCTCCGTCACCAGGGGTCCCCGGAAGACCACCCAGAGGCCCCAGGCCGAGACCACCGCCGCCAGCCCGATGGCCGTCCGGGCGCTCCATCGCAGCACCTCATGGGTCAAGTCGGGGTCCAGGACCCCTCGTCGCGCCAGCAGGCCCGCAGGCAGCGCGATGCCCAGGTCCCGGGCCGCGAAGACCGTCGCCGCCACCGCCGCGAATCCCATCCAGATCGCCCCGACCCAGGTCAGCACCCCCGCCCCTGCCTCCCAGTGCCCTGACAACAGTCGTCCGACCAGGTAGGCCAGTGCCAGTCCCGCCACGACTCCTTTTGCGACCGATCGTCCCGTGGCACCGATCTCCACGGCCGACGTGACCCGGAGATAGAGATAGACATGGACCGCGGTCCAGATGGTGGCTGCGATCCCGAAGAACACCACTGCTCCCAGCCACCGAGGCATGGCCCCTTCCTCCCCGGTGCGACTCTACCGGAAGCCCGGGCCCACGCCAACCCGGACCGCCTCGCGGGCCCTTCCATGCCTGAACCCTCTTCTCCTCCCATCCTGTCGTTGGCGTCCGCCTCCTCCCGATGGGTCCCCGCAGGCGCCAGAGTGGCCTGTCACCCGCGCGCAGCCGGCGTCGGCACCGCCGACAGATCCGATTCTGCGGAACTCGGCGCCACGTCGAGCCAACCGGCGCCGCGGATCCCCGCGCGCAGCCGGCGTCGGCACCGCCACGGCGGCGCGGGGAGGGGGTGGAGCAGAATCGCCAGGGGGCCGCGAGCGCCCGGCCGTGCGAGCGCGAGGGAGCCGCGGATGGCGGGCGGCGAAGGCATGGCAGCGCCATGTCGAGCCGACCGGCGCCGCGGATCCCCGCACGCAGCCGGCGTCGGCACCGCCACGGTGGCCCGGGGAGGGGGTGGAGCAGAATCGCCAGGGGGCCGCGAGCGCCCGGCCGAGCGAGCGCGAGGGAGCCGCGGATGGCGGGCGGCGAAGGCATGGCAGCGCCATGTCGAGCCGACCGGCGCCGCGGATCCCCGCGCGCAGCAGGCCCGGCGCCGCGGACACCTGCGATTCTGCGGAACAAAAAAAAGGGGCCGGCAACGTCCTACTCTCCCACCGGGTCCCCCCGGCAGTACCATCGGCCCTGGAAGGCTTGACTTCTGAGTTCGGGATGGAATCAGGTATGGCCCTTCCGGTATGGTCACCAGCCCCTCGTCTGGAACGACAAGGGAACGCGTTGATGCAATGACCTTGGCCGCAACACCGACTGTGAAATGGAATGGTCAAGCCTCACGGCCGATTAGTACCACTTGGCTGAACGTGTTACCACGCTTACACCTGTGGCCTATCAACGTCGTGTTCTCCGACGGGCCTTCAGAGCTTGCGCTGGGAGTCCTGGTTTTGGGGTCGGCTTCCCACTTAGATGCTTTCAGCGGTTATCCGTTCCGAACGTGGATACCCGGCAATGCCGCTGGCGCGACAACCGGCAAACCAGAGGTTCGTCCACCCTGGTCCTCTCGTACTAAGGGCAGGTCCCCTCAAGACTCCTACACCCGCGGCAGATAGGGACCGAACTGTCTCACGACGTTCTGAACCCAGCTCGCGTACCGCTTTAACCGGCGAACAGCCGGACCCTTGGGACCTACTCCAGCCCCAGGATGCGATGGGCCGACATCGAGGTGCCAAACCACGCCGTCGATGTGAACTCTTGGGCGTGATCAGCCTGTTATCCCCAGAGTACCTTTTAGCCGATGAGCGATGGCCCTTCCATGCGGGACCACCGGATCACTAAGGCCTGCTTTCGCACCTGCTCGACCTGTCGGTCTCGCAGTCAAGCCCCCTTATGCCTTTGCACTCGACGCCTGGTTTCCAATCAGGCTGAGGGGACCTTTGCACACCTCCGTTACATTTTGGGAGGCGACCGCCCCAGTCAAACTACCCACCAGGCAGTGTCCCTCGTCGGGATGACCGACGCAGGTTAGAACACCGGACGAATCAGGGTGGTATTTCAAGGATGGCTCCATGGAGACTAGCGCCCCCACTTCAACGCCTCCCACCTATCCTACACAAACCCGCCCAATATTCACTGCCAAGTTGCAGTAAAGGTTCCGGGGTCTATCCGTCTAGCCGCGGGAACCCGGTATCTGCACCGAGACTCCAATTTCGCTGGGTTCCTCCTCGAGACAGTGGGGAAGTCGTTACGCCATTCGTGCAGGTCGGAACTTACCCGACAAGGAATTTCGCTACCTTAGGACCGTTATAGTTACGGCCGCCGTTTACCGGGGCTTCGGTTCAATGCTTCGGTTGCCCTGACATCTCCCCTTAACCTTCCGGCACCGGGCAGGCGTCACACCCTATACGTCGTCTTACGACTTTGCAGAGTGCTGTGTTTTTGGTAAACAGTCGCTACCCCCTGCTCTCTGCGACCCAGTCAGGCTGCGGGAGCAAGTCCCCTGACCCGACCAGGCCCACCTTCTCCCGAAGTTACGGTGGCAATTTGCAGAGTTCCTTAAGGAGGAGTCACCCAAGCGCCTTGGGTTTTTCACCCCACCCACCTGTGTCGGTTTCCGGTACGGGCACTCCGATTCGTCCACGCGGGGCTTTTCTTGGAAGCATGGGATCGACCAGTCGTATCGCACCCGAAGGATTGACACGCTCATCAGTTCTCGGGGTTGGCGACCTCCCGTTTGCGGCACCAGGCCTCCTGGGAGATCCCCCTACAACCTTGAACCGGGACATCCATCACCCGGATGGCCTACCCTTCTCCGTCCCCCCTCGCTTCAACCTCCTCGAAGTGGTCCAGGAATATTAACCTGATTTCCATCGCCTACGCCTCTCGGCCTCGGCTTAGGACCCGACTAACCCCTGGCGGATTAGCCTAGCCAGGGAACCCTTGGGTTTTCGGCGACCAGGTTTCTCACCTGGTTTATCGCTACTTATGCCAACATCATCTCTTGGAGTACCTCCAGCCGTCCTCACGGTCGACCTTCGCAGGCAACTCCAATGCTCCCCTACCATCGCCACCAGAGGTGGCAATCCGCGGCTTCGGCGACGCGCTTGAGCCCCGTTGAATATTCGGCGCAAGACCACGTTCGACCAGTGAGCTATTACGCTTTCTTTAAAGGATGGCTGCTTCTAAGCCAACCTCCTGGTTGTTTACGCGGTCTCACATCCTTCACCACTTAGCGCGTGCTTGGGGACCTTAGCCGGCGGTCTGGGGTCTTTCCCTCTCGCCCACGGACCTTATCGCTCGTGGACTGTCTCCCGACGTAACAGCGGACGGAATTCGAAGTTTGGTTGGGTTTGGTAAGCTGGTAGGCCCCCTAGCCCATCCAGTGCTCTACCTCCGCCCCTGATTTCGTCGAGGCCATACCTCAATATGTTTCGGGGAGAACCAGCTATCTCCAGCCTTGATTAGCCTTTCACTCCGATCCACAGGTCATCCCCCGTCTTTTCAACGACGGTGGGTTCGGGCCTCCGTGTGGTTTTACCCACGTTTCACCCTGCCCATGGATAGATCGACTGGTTTCGGGTCTGCACCCTGCAACTGAACGCCCTGTTCAGACTTGGTTTCCCTACGGCTACGCCTCCTTCGGCTTAACCTTGCTGCAGAGTCGCAACTCGTTGGCTCATGATGCAAAAGGTACGCTCTCAGGCATTGCCTTGCGGCCATAGCCCTCGAACTGCTTGTAGGCATGCGGTTTCAGGTACTATTTCACTCCCCTAGCGGGGGTACTTTTCACCTTTCCCTCACGGTACTGGTTCACTATCGGTCACTCAGGAGTGTTTAGCCTTGGAAGATGGTCCTCCCAGATTCCGGCAGGGTTCCACGTGTCCCGCCGTACTTGGGTGTCTCGTCCAGGGAGCCAGATGCGGATTCGGGTACGAGGCTGTCACTCTCTATGGCCGTCCTTTCCAGGGACGTTCCCCTCCCAGGCTCTGGTTTGTAACTCCCCGAGGAACCTGCCGATTCCTCCGACGAGATCCCGCAACACCGGACCAGCAACGCCGGCAGGCTTGCACTGGACCGGTTTGGGCTCGTCCGCGTTCGCTCGCCGCTACTGACGGATTCTCGTTTGATTTCTCTTCCTCCGGGTACTGAGATGTTTCAGTTCCCCGGGTTCGCCACCTCTTGCGAGGTTGATGCTCCGGCGTGAGGGTCACTCACGACGGGCACCGGGTTTCCCCATTCGGAGATCCAGGGATCACGGGATGGTTAGCTCCTCCCCCTGGCTTATCGCAGCCACCCACGTCCTTCATCGCCTCTGAGTGCCAAGGCATCCACCACATGCCCTTAGTAGCTTGACCACGCCATTTCACAGTTGGGTGTTGTGACCAAGGTCATTGCATCAACAGGTTCACTTGTCAAAGACCAAAACCGGGCGACGGCGACATGCCGTCGGCGCTCGCGGGGTGGAGCTGAGCGGGCTCGAACCGCCTACCTCCGCCTTGCAAGGGCGGCGCTCTCCCAGATGAGCTACAGCCCCGATTGGGAAAGCGGCCGATGCCGATCCCCGTCACGGGTGGGCCTGGGCAGAATCGAACTGCCGACCCCGCGCTTATCAGGCGCGTGCTCTAGCCATCTGAGCTACAGGCCCTGAGCCAGGCCGATGCGGCCATCAAGGACCTGCGAAGATCAGCCCCGCGGGCAACTCCAGTCTTCAAAGAACGAGGCCCAAGCCTCGCTCGTTGAAAACTGGATAGCAGTGCCAGGAGACCCCATCGGGACGACCTTCCGGTCGCCCGCTCCTTAGAAAGGAGGTGATCCAGCCGCAGGTTCCCCTACGGCTACCTTGTTACGACTTCACCCCAGTCGCTGCCCACTCCGTCGGCACCTGCCTCCCTTGCGGGTTGGCCCAGTGACTTCGGGAGCAAGCAACTCCCATGGTGTGACGGGCGGTGTGTACAAGGCCCGGGAACGTATTCACCGCTGCCTGCTGATCAGCGATTACTAGCGATTCCGCCTTCACGGAGTCGAGTTGCAGACTCCGATCTGAACTGGGGCCGGTTTTTTGGGATTGGCTTGCACTCGCGTGCTTGCAGCCCTCTGTACCGGCCATTGTAGTACGTGTGTAGCCCCAGGCATAAAGGCCATGAGGACTTGACGTCATCCCCACCTTCCTCCGGTTTAACACCGGCAGTCCCGGTAGAGTGCCCAACTGAATGATGGCAACTACCAGCGAGGGTTGCGCTCGTTGCGGGACTTAACCCAACATCTCACGACACGAGCTGACGACAGCCATGCAGCACCTGTGTTGGGGCTCCTGGCAAGCCAGGCACCCAGGTGTTTCCACCCGGTTCCCCACATGTCAAGCCTGGGTAAGGTTCTTCGCGTTGCGTCGAATTAAACCACATACTCCACCGCTTGTGCGGGCCCCCGTCAATTCCTTTGAGTTTTAGCCTTGCGGCCGTACTTCCCAGGCGGGACACTTAACGCGTTAGCTACGGCACTGAAGGTGTTATTACCCCCAACACCTAGTGTCCATGGTTTACAGCGTGGACTACCGGAGTATCTAATTCCGTTTGCTACCCACGCTTTCAGGTCTGAGCGTCAGTTACGGGCCAGGTGGTCGCCTTCGCCACCGGTATTCCTCCCGATATCTACGAATTTCACCTCTACACCGGGAATTCCACCACCCCCTCCCGCACTCAAGCTCGCCAGTTTCGGGCGCAGTTCCAGAATTGAGTCCTGGGATTTCACACCCGACATAACGAGCCGCCTGCACCTGCTTTACGCCCAGTAATTCCGGACAACGCTTGCACCCTCCGTCTTACCGCGGCTGCTGGCACGGAGTTAGCCGGTGCTTCTTCTGGAGGTACCGTCCTTTCTCGTTCCTCCCGAAAGGGCTTTACAACCCGAAGGCCTTCATCACCCACGCGGCGTTGCTGGATCAGGCTTTCGCCCATTGTCCAAAATTCCTCACTGCTGCCTCCCGTAGGAGTCTGGGCCGTGTTCCAGTCCCAGTGTGGCTGGTCGTCCTCTCAGACCAGCTACCCGTCAGAGCCTTGGTGGGCCGTTACCTCACCAACTAGCTGATGGGCCGCGGGCTCATCTTCAGGCGCATTGCTGCTTTGGCCCCTGGGGCCGAAGCCCCTGTGGTCTTATGCGGGATTAGCAGCCCTTTCGAGCTGTTATACCCCACCCGAAGGTAGATTACCCACGTGTTACTCACCCGTGCGCCACTCTACTAGGGGGTTGCCCCCCGTTCGCGTTCGACTTGCATGTGTTAGGCACGCCGCCAGCGTTCGTCCTGAGCCAGGATCAAACTCTCCGAAAGAATCTTGAAAGGTGCCGGGCAAGCCCGGACCCCTTTCGACAGATTCGCGGGGTCTCCTTTACGGCAACTGCTATCCAGTTTTCAAGGAGCGAGGGCCTTTCGGGCCCGGGGCAGGAATTGTGCCCCTTCCTGCCTCCGCTGTCAAGAACTTTTTTCGGCGTCCATCGCCTCCTTCTGGATCGTCGGCGACGGGCCCCGTCCCGGACCCCTGGTCCGGCGACAGCGGAACGGCATGTTAGTCGATCTGCGACCCCCTGTCAAGCATCTCGTGATCCACGCGGCGGGGGTTCTGGACCGACCCTCTCAAGGAACGAACCCGAGGACTGCCCTCGGGCGAACGGGGGCGGAGTGTAGACGGGAGCGAGAGGTCTGTCAAGAGGTTTCCGAAACGATCGCGCAACCATCCGAAAAACCGGAGCGATCACGTCCCTCGGGGCGCCTCGTCTGGCGCCGGGGCCCCGGAGGAACGGACCTCCCCTGGCGGAGTCATGGATCAGAAGGGGCCTTCCAGGCCTCGAGCCGTACCGCCAGTTCCGTCGCCTCCTCCCAGGAGAGATTCAGGCGCCCCTCCGGCTGGTAGCCGCCATGGGCCTTCCGAAGGCGCACCAGGGCCAGCATCGGCGAGCCGAACTCCCCATCGGCACCTCGACGCCGAAACCGGAAGCAGACCAGGGGTCGGGTCCCCCGGGACAGCACGACCCGACCCTCCTCCCGCACCACCACCTCCCCGTCCTGCTCCTGGTCGACGTGGAGGTCCTCCAGGTCTTCCACCCACATCACGCCCCCCTCAAGGCGTCCCGGGCACGCCCGGGTCCTTCTCGCGCCACGGTGCCCCGGGGCCCCAGTCACCAAGTCCCGAAAGGACCTGTCGGACCATGCGCACCGGCCGATCCCGCCGTCCGGACACGACCTCCTCGGGCGGCCTCGGGGCCTCCCCCGGAGGCAGGTCCTCCCTGCGCGCCCGGTGTTCCAGGCGCACGGTCACGGGCCCCGCCTCGCCCGGGACGGTCCACTCGACCCGGGCCCAGAGGCCCCGGAACTCCCCGCCCGGATCATCGACCTGGAGGTCCAGGCGTTCCACCCGACCCGGGACCCCACCCGATCCGACCGGAATCTCGCAGGTCTCTCCGTGAAACTCCCGCCGGCCCGGGCCCTCGTTCGACCGGGGCCGGCCGCAGAGGGTCGCGATTCTCCAGAGGTCCCGGGTCCCCTGGAGGGCGATGCCCTCGAACTCCCGGATCGGGGCCGCCGGGTCCTCCCAGGCCACGAAGGGTCCCCCGCTCCCCCGGGTCCAGAGCGACGACCCCACGGCGATGACGGTGAACGTCTCCTCGGCCACCCCTCCTGCGGAAAGGGGCACGCGGCGTCGGACGACCACCCGGTAATCCCCCTCCGGCGTCCGGTCCATCTGCCGCAGGTCCTTGATCTCCTGAGGGTCTTCACCGTCCCGGAGGACCTGGATCGTCGTCTCGGCATTCCACCGGAGGCCTCGTCCCCCCTGCCAGAGGGCGGGCCCCAGGGGCCCCTGGTCGGGTTCCGGAACCGTCGGTGGAGCAGACGCCGGGGTCGGGATCCGCGAGGAACATCCCCAGAGGGCCAGCACCGCCAGCCAGCCCACCACCGGGATGCGCCGCATCGCCATCGCCTCCTCCATCAGGAGGCCGGGTCCGAAGCCCCGGACCCCAGCAGGTCCCCGACCTTCAGGCGACGCCCCGCCAGCAGGTCCCGGACCGCCATCCGGCGTCCCCCGGCCGGCTGGACCTCCCGCAGTCCCACCAGACCGTCCCCGGCCTGCACCCAGAGGATCCCCTGGTCCAGGGCCACCACCGTCCCCGGACTCCCGGGCCCGACGCCTCCGGGGCCCGGGATGGCCGGCGGAAACCATCGCAGCCTGATCCCCCCGGGTCCGAAGGAAAAGGACCCCGGCCACGGCTCCACGCCCCGCATGCGATCCACCAGGACCTTCCGCGGCTTCGTCCAGTCCAGCAGGCCGTCCTCCTTCTTCAGGGGAGGGGCCAGCGTGACCCCCTCCTCGGGCTGCGGCCGGGGGACCACGGTCCCCGTGGCGAGTCCCCGGAGGGCCTCCAGCAAGAGCGGCGCACCCAGATCGGCCAGGCGGCGATAGAGGGACTCGGCGGTCTCGTCCGGCCCGATGGCGGTGGACTGCTGGATCAGCATCGGCCCCGTGTCCAGGCCCTCGTCCATCTGCATCACCGTCACACCCGAGACGGTGTCCCCGGCGATCACGGCCCACTGGACCGGGGCGGCCCCCCGCCAACGGGGCAGCAGGGACCCGTGGACGTTGATGCACCCGAGGGGCGGAATCGCCAGCACCTCGGGGGGCAGGATCCGGCCATAGGCCACCACGATGATGGCGTCGGGCCGGACGCCTCGAAGAACCTCGTGCACGGCGGGGTCCCGGAGGGTCTTCGGCTGGAACACCGGGAGGCCCCGGGCCAGCGCCAGGGCCTTGACCGGAGTCTGGGAGATCTCCTGGCCTCGGCCCACGGGCTTGTCGATCCGGGTGACCACCAGGGGGATCTGGTGACCTTCGCGGACCAGGGCCTCCAGGGCCGGGAGGGCGAAGGGGGCCGATCCCATGAAGACGACGCGCACGGGCTTCCGACCTCCCTAGGGGGTTCCGTCGGAGGACCTCCTGGCCAGGTACTCCTTCAGGGCCAGGCGCCGGCGGACCAGTCCGACCCGATCCAGGAAGACGATGCCGTCCAGGTGGTCCATCTCGTGCTGGAAGCAGATGGCCAGCAGGCCCTCGCAGTCCCGCTGGCGCAAGGTGCCGTCGAGGTCGGTCCACTCGACAGAGACCTTCCAGGACCGCTCCACGTCCACCTCCAGGCCCGGGAACGAGAGGCATCCCTCCGTGGTCTTGCACCGGCCGGACCGGGAGACGATACGGGGATTGATGGCCTGGATCAGCCCGGAGCCCGGGTCCCCCTCGGCCTCGCCGGGCACATCGATCACCAGCACCCGGCGCAGGTCCCCGACCTGCTGGGCGGCCAGCCCGATGCCCCGCTGGGCGTACATGGTCTCGGCCATGTCCCGGAGAAGGGCCCGGACCGAGTCGTCGATCTCCTCCACGGGCTTCGCCGGCGTCTTGAGCACCGGATCGGGCCACGTTCGCACTCTCAGCAGGGCCATCCCTGTTCCTCCCCGACGGGTGAAAGGGCCCGTCGATAGCGGAGCCGCAGGTCCGGGTCCGAGAGGACCTCGAAGGCATCCTCGGCGACCCGCAACGCGTCCTCGAGGGCCTGGATGGCCTCCAGATTTCCGGCCTGCTCCCGCTTCAGGACATCGATGCGCGCCGCCAGCCTCACCCACGCGTCCCGGACTTCCGAGGTCGAGCATCCGGGCGAGACCCCCAGGACCTGGAAGTAGTCCCCCTCGAAGGCCAGATCCCGAAGGACCTCCCACTCGGCCGGGGACCCCGGACCCGCCCCGACGCGCCGTCCTGCCCCGCGACCCTTCTTCACAGCACCTTCCACCGGGTCCCCTCCGGACCGTCCATCACCTGGACCCCCATCTCCAGCAGCCGCTGGCGCAGGGCATCCGCCAGGGCGAAGTCCCGGTCGGCCCGGGCCTGGGACCGCCGGGCCACCAGGTCCTCGATGGCGCCTCGATCCAGTCCCCGGCGGGCCAGCCTCCGGTCCCGGATCGCCCCCAGGACCCCCATCGGATCCCGCTCCGCCAGGCCCAGGACCCTTCCAACCTCCCCCAGGGCCGCCAGGCCCCCGGCCACCTTCGCCCCCCGATCGGGCATCTTGCCCTTCCGGGTCAGGACATCGTTGAGTTCCCGGGCCACGTCGGCCACCACCGCCAGGGCCATCGCGGTGTTGAAGTCGTCGTCCATGGCCTCCCGGATCCGCCGAACCGCCTCCTCCCGAAGACTCGGGTCCGGGTCGGCCGGGCTCCGGGCCAGGAAGTCCCGGGCCGCAAGCACGGTCTCGTAGAGGTACTCGACCCGCCCCTCGGCCTCCTGGACCGCGCCGTCATTGAAGTTGATCGGACTTCGATAGTGCGTGGTCAGCAGGAAGTACCGCAGCGCCTCGGGGTGGAACCGGGCAATCACGTCCTGGATCGTGAAGAAGTTGCCCAGGGACTTGGACATCTTCTCGGAGTCCACGTTGACGAAGCCGTTGTGGAGCCAGTGGCGGACGAACTCGGCCCCGGTCAGGGCCCAGGACTGGGCCCGCTCGTTCTCGTGATGGGGAAAGATCAGGTCCGCCCCCCCGCCGTGGAGGTCGAAGCAGTCGCCCAGGTACTTCCGGCTCATCGTCGAGCACTCGATGTGCCAGCCAGGGCGGCCGGGGCCCCAGGGGCTGTCCCAGGCCGGTTCCCCGGGCCGGGCGGCCTTCCAGAGGGCGAAGTCCAGGGGATGGCGCTTGTCCCGCTCCGCCGGGTCCACCCGGCCGCTGGCGCCTTCCATCATCTCGTCCAGGCGGCGGCCTGACAGCCGCAGGTAGCCCGGAAAGGAGGTGATGTCGTAGTAGACGTCGCCGCCGACCACGTAGGCATGCCCCCGATCCACGATGGCCTGCACCGCGGCGATGATGTCCGGGATGTGGTCCGTGACCCGGGGCTCGATGTCCGCCCGGGCCACGCCCAGGGCCTCCATGTCCTCCTGGAAGGCCGCGATGTAGCGATCCGTGAGCACCCGGACGTCCTCGCCCCGCTCCCCGGCCCGCCGGATGATCTTGTCGTCCACGTCGGTGAAGTTCCGGACGTAGGTGACCTGGTAGCCTCGCCACCGGAGATAGCGCTGGATCACGTCGAAGGCCACGTAGGCCCTGGCATGCCCGATATGGCAGCGGTCGTAGACGGTGACGCCGCAGACGTACATCCGGACGTGGTCCGGTTCCAGGGGCTCGAAGGTCTCCTTGGATCGCGTCAGGGTGTTGAATACCTTCAGGTCCACCGGGAACGCCCCTCCGGAAGAGACGCAAAGACGCTATCCACCGGCGTCCCTTCTGTCAATCGCGGGGCCCCCGAACGACCCGGGCGCAGGGGCCCGGTCCCCGACCATGGGTCAGGAGAAGAGGGCGTTCAGCGCCAGCAGGGTTCCCAGGTTCCAGAGGCCGTGGGCCAGGATCGGCGTCCAGAGGCTCCCGGTTCGCTGGTAGATCATCCCCAGGGCGAAGCCCAGGGCCCACAGGGGAACCAGGCTGGCCAGGGAGAAGTGGACCAGGGCAAAGAGGAGACCCGCGATGGCGGCGGCCCGCTGCGGGGAGAAGTGGCGGCGGAAGCGGTTCAGCAGGTAGCCCCGGAACAGGGTCTCCTCGAAGATCGGGGCGACCACCACCGCGGTCAGGGCCAGGAGTCCGCGGGAGGTCGGGTCCGGGTCCAGCACGAGGGCGAGGGCGACGGGGTTCTCGAAGGGGTCGTTCTCGACCCCCAGGAAGATCAGCATGGCCAGCGAGGCCATCATCGTGAAGAGCCACAGCAGGGTCCAGCCCGTCACCCCCCAGCGAAGGACGGTCCAGGCCCCCGCACGGGACCCGCCGCGCCACCCCAGGACCCGGAGCAGGGATTCCTCGCCATCGGTGCGTCCCAGGGCGATCACCAGGACAATGCCCGCCGCAGCCTGGATCAGGTAGGTGACCAGGGTCGCCATCCCGATGCCGCCTGGCGGGGTCCATCCTGCCATCAGAGAGGGGCCGAAGACCCCGAGGGTGACCATCACCGCGGCGAAGAAGGCCGTGACCTGGAGGGGCGGCAGCAGGGCATCCCCGGTCATCCGGGGTCGAAGGGCGGGGTCGTCGTGGGCGAAGTGCCGCCGGAGGGACCGCCAGCACCAGGCCCCCCCGAAGAGGGCCCCGATGAGTCCCAGCACCAGGAGTCCCAGGTGGCTCTGCCGGGACTCGGCCAGGACCTTCCAGCGATCCCGGGCCGCCGGTGCCCCGTCGCCCCCCAGGGAGGCCAGGAGCATCACCCGAAGCCCCTCGGGAAGCGACGGCACGGCTTCCGCCGCCAGCACCTCGCCCGGAAACCCGGGGTCGAAGGCCCAGCGGATCACCCGTTCCGCGGCCGGATCGGTCGCCCCGAGGGGCCCCAGGAAGACGGGCACCAGGTGCCGCTGCCGCAGGCCCGCCGCCGCCGCGGCCCCCCGCCACCGATCCCCGGGATCGGCCAGGGGCCGGTGGGCTACCTCCCCGATCCCCCTTGCCAGGGCATCGGCCATCCACTGCCAGGGACCGAAGCCCCCCGACTCCTCGGGAGGAGGCAGCCACTGGACGACCCAGGTGACCGGGCGCAACTGGAGGCCGTTGGCCACCGAGGCCGGAAGCCCCGGGTCCCCGTCCCGGATCACGGCCACGGTGACCGCCACGTAGATCGTCGCGGCCGCCAGTGTTGACCACCGTCCCCAGCGCATGGCGGCAAGCATCGCCGGGAACGGCCGCTGACGCAAGGGCACCCCATCCCCGTCCGGGGTCGAGGCCGGCGTGCCGAATGGATCTCGGGTCGCCCCCATTGACCCGGATCAAGGGGGTCCTATATTCTGGACTCCTGGACCCAAGGACGGGAGGACCCGATGGACACGCGCCCCTGGCACCGTTTCTACACCGAGGGCATCCCCCTCGAGGTGTCCCAGGACGTGGACCCCCTGCCGGTGCTGCTGGACCGCACGGCGACCCGCTGGCCGGACCGGACCGCGACGGTCTTCGAGGGAGGCCGGATGTCCTACCGGGAACTCCGGGAGGCGGCGGACCGGTTCGCCGCGGCCCTGGTCTCCCTGGGAGTCCGCCCCGGGGACCGGGTCGCCCTGCAGCTGCCCAACCTGCCCCAGATGGTGGTCGCCTACTACGGCGTCCTGAAGGCCGGTGCGGTGGCGGTGATGACAAACCCGCTCTACGTGGCCCGGGAGATCGAGCACCAGTTCAACGACTCGGGGGCCCGGGTCGTGCTGACGCTCGATGCCTACTGGGTCAAGACGATCCGGGAGATCCGGCATCGGCTGCCCACGGTGGAGCACATCGTGCTGACCCGCCTGGCGGACGGGCTCCCCTTCCCGAAGAACCTGCTGTTCCCGCTGGTGGGCAAGAAGACGGGCCTCGTGGTGACCGTGGACCCCCAGGACCCGGTCCTCTGGTTCCAGGACCTCCTGCGCCGGTCTCCCGCCTCGCCGCCGCGAATCGACTGGAACGCCGACATGCTGGCGAACCTGCAGTACACCGGGGGGACCACCGGTCTCTCGAAGGGGGCGATGCTGACCCACCGGAACCTGGCCATCAATGTCCGGCAGGTGCAGGCCTGGTTCCCCGGCTTCCAGGAAGGCGCCGAGATCGTCGTCTCGATGTTGCCGTTCTTCCACTCCTTCGGCCTCACGGTCTGCATGAACCTCGCGGTGGCCTCGGCCGCCACCCAGGTCCTGGTCCCGAATCCCCGGGACATCCCGAAACTGGTCCGGACGATCGGGAAGTACCGGCCCACCTTCCTGCCGGCGGTTCCAGCGACCTTCAACGCCATCAACCACTTCCCCGGCATCGAGGGCATCAACCTGTCGTCCATCAAGGCCTGCATCAGCGGGTCGGCGCCCCTGCCCCTGGAGGTGATGGAACGCTTCGAGCAGCTGACCGGCGGAAAGATCACCGAGGGCTTCGGACTCTCGGAGACCTCGCCGGTGACCCATGCAAATCCCATCCATGGGGTGCGCAAGCCAGGGTCCATCGGCATCCCGGTCCCGTCCACCGACGCGAAGATCCTCGATCTGGAGGAGGGCAAGCGGGAGATGGCGGTTGGCGAGGACGGGGAACTGGTGATCCAGGGTCCCCAGGTGATGCAGGGCTACTGGAACAACCCCTCCGAGACCGAGGGGATGCTGCGGAACGGCTGGCTCCACACCGGCGACATCGCCCGGATGGACGAGGACGGCTTCTTCTACATCGTGGGCCGCAAGAAGGACATGATCATCGCCGGCGGCTACAACATCTATCCCCGGGAGATCGACGAGATCCTCTACGAGCATCCCAAGGTGCTGGAGGCGGCGGCGGTGGGGGTGCCGGACCCCAGGAGGGGAGAGACGGTGAAGGCCTTCGTGGTGCTGAAACCCGGGGAGACTGCCACCGCCGAGGAGATCATCGACTACTGCCGCTCCCGGCTGGCGGCCTACAAGGTCCCCCGAATGGTGGAATTCCGGACGGAACTGCCCAAGTCCACGGTGGGGAAGGTCCTCCGGCGGGTCCTCCAGGAGGAGGAGCAGGCCCGGTCCCGGGCCGGGTGAGGAGCGGGGCCCCGGGAACTCGCGGGGGAAGTCCCCGCTCCGCCGTTCGGCACGGGTTTCCCGGTTCCGTTTCCAGGGGGGCTGTGCCAGTATGGCCGGGATGGATGACGACGCCGACCCCAGCACGACGGCCAGGGACGGACTCCCGGTACACCTGCGGGAGGTCGGCCCCGAGGACGGCCCGTTGCTGGAGGACCTCTTCCGGTCCCTGAGCCCCCAGAGCATCTACAACCGATTCCTGGCGCCGGTGCGGGAACTGGACGGGACGCGGGTCCATGCCCTGACCCACATGGACCCCTGCGTCGAGTTCGCGGTGGCGGCCTGCCGGGAGATCGACGGACGGGAGCGGATGCTGGGCGTGGGCCGGTGCCACCGGGTGGGGGCCCAGGAGGCGGAACTGGCCATCGTGGTGGGAGACCCCTGGCAGCGACTGGGGATCGGGAGCCTGCTGCTCCGTCGCATCGTTCACCGGGCCCGGGAACTGGACATCCGCTGGTTCCTGTCCACGGTGGACCCCAACAACCTCCCCCTGCTGCGGTTCTCGGAGGCCGTCGGCTTCCGGGGAGACCTCCGCTATCACAGCGGGCTGTTGTGGATGCGGACCGACGTCCAGGCCCTCTTCCCTCCAGAGGCGGACTGGCAGGACCGGACGCCCCGGGCCTGACGGGCTTCCGGCGTCGTCGTCCGGTCAGAGGGTCCGGGTCACCACCATGATGCAGGCATGGTGCACGACATGGGGGAAGCGTTCCTCCGCCCGGCGGATCACCTCGTCGTCGAAGGACCCGTCCTGGAACCAGATCACGGGAAACCGGGAGGGGTCCAGGGTCTCGATCACCCGGCGAGTCACCTCGGGAGGAGTCACGAAATCGACCACGTGGACCGGGTCTGGAACCTCCTCCAGGCGCTGGAAGGCCGGAAGCCCGGCGATCTCGCCCCCCCTGGGGTTCACCGGCAGCACCCCGTAGCCCTGGCCCGAGAGGTGCCGGACGATGATGTTCCCGTACTTTTCGGGGTCGTTGGAGGCCCCGACCACGGCGATGCGGGTCCCGGGGGCCTTTTGCTTCAACAGGGATCGAGCATGATCCAGCGCGGACGCCATGGAGGCTCCTCCGGCAAGAGACCTCCCGACGATGGGCACCGGAGACCCGCCTGGCAAGGCCCGGAGATGCCCCGTACGGAGAGCGTCCCGGACTCGCCAGCCAGGGCGCCCGGAACCGACCCGCCTCAGGACGACGGGCCGGGGAGGAACGAAGCCCTTCCCCTCTCCCGGGCCAGCCCCGGGACAGTCCTTGCCCTACTCGGGGGGCATGCCCTGAAGGCGCAGCACCAGGGCCGGCAACAAGGCCTTGGGAGGACCTCCCCGTTCCCGGAGGGGCGGCGCGGCGGCGAAGAGGGACTCGTGGGACAGGGCCGATGCGTCCACGTGGGCCGCCAGGGCCTCCAGGACCTGGACCAGCAGGCCCACGGAGACGCTTCCCTGGACCGCCATCCGCCCGGACCGTTCCGCCTCGGGACCCGCCAGGGCCAGGGCGGCCTGATAGGCGGCCCTCAAGGGGAGCAATCCCCGGCCCTCCCCCTCGTCGGACGGGAGCAGTTCCACCTCCCGAACCCCCTCCGCCGATTCCAGGGTCAGAGAAAAGGGCGAGAGGACCAGGGAGAGGGCCTTGGGGCCTCCCAGGAAGGCCCGACGCGCCCCCCAGACGTCCCAGAGGGGCCGCTCGGAGAAGCGCCAGTTCAGCAGGAGGAACGAGAGGGACCGCCCCCCCTGGGGGATGAGGGCCAGGGCCGGCACCGCGTCCGTCTCGGCCAGCAGGGCATCCAGGACCTCCGACAGGTCCTGGAAGGTCTCGGATCGATCCACCGCCAGGGGAATCAGCGTCCGCCCCCGGACCTCCACCGGGGCATGGTCCTTCAGGGTCTGGCTCACGACGAGCCGCACGTCCTGGATCCCGTGGCGGGACCGGAAATCCAGCAGGGTCGTCTTCTGCTCCGGAACCCGTTCCGCCTGCCCTGCCGGGATCGCCGGGGCCTCGGCCCGCAGCAATCGACCGGCGGAGATCACGAAGACCCAGGGTGGGGAAAAGGCCAGGCCTCCTCCGCGGCTCCGAGGCAACAGGGCCCCGGCCACCTCCCCCCGGGACAGGCCGCTCCAGGGCAGGGGCAGTGCCCATCGCGCCACCGCCTGCTCCAGGCGCACACAGACGTCCCGGATGCCCGGGGCGGAACCGGCGGCCCTGGGGCAGTTCCCGATGGCCCGGGCCAGGCGGTCCCGAGCGGCCACCAGCACCTCCTCGTCCTCCGCATCGGGAGGCAGCGTGCAGCCCAGCCAGATGCGGGCGGTCTCCCCGAAGCCCTGCACCTGGAGGGGGTCGATGGCACCCAGCAGGTGGGCCAGCAGCCCCGCCTCGGCCAGCCAGGCCACGTCGGAGAAGCGCCCGGCGGCCTGTTCCAGAACCTGCAGGGCCTGGAACCGCTCGCAGCGGGGCTCCCGAAGGACCTCGAGGATCGTCCGGACGTCCTTCAGGCTGTCGGCAGCACCCCTGACCGGCAGGGACTCGAGGCTCCGGGCCTCCTCCTCCAGGGTCGCCAGCGCCCGTTCGGGGGTGATGCCGGCTCCCTCCAGGAAGGCCCGGTCCACCTCGGGCCAGGAGGCGACCGCCACCAGGGAGTGCCGCAGGGCCCGGATGCGTGCCTCGACCCCCTCGGCGCTCTCCCGGGACTCCTTGGTCAGGCCTCGGAGTTCCTTCACGGCGGCGGCGCAGGCCGCCCGCTCCGTGCAGTCGGCCAGGGCCCGATTCAAGCGCCGTGGGGCGTCGTCCCGCCCCAGGCACCCCGCCAGGAGAACCGCCAGGACCCACCACGACCACCGGGTTCTCATGCCCCCACCTCCCGGACCGATCCCCCGGGTCCGCTCCTGACGTTGGAACGGCCGGAACCCGATGATACCATGCTCGCGTCGTCGGTTCGGACGAGCGGATGGACGTTCCCTCCGAGGTCAAGGTGGCCGTGTCGGACCTGCACCTGGGCACCGGCGAGATGCCGGGACAGGTGAATCCATACGAGGACTTCCACCACGACGTGCGCCTGGCCCAGTGGGTCCATCACCACGCCTCGGGGATCTACCGGGACCGCCCGGTGGAGATCCTGCTCAACGGAGACGTCCTGGACCTGCTGAAGGTCCCCGTGCGAGGGCGATTCGTCACCGAGATCACCGAGGACATCGCCGTGGACAAGGTCCGACGCTGCCTGAAGGGGCACCCGGCGGTCTTCGACGCCCTGGCGACCTTCCTCCAGGTACCGGGCCATCAGGTGACCTGGATCCCGGGAAACCACGACCCGGACCTGGCCTTTCCGAGGGTGCAACGCCTCATCGCCGCCCGCCTGGGCGTCGAGATCGGCCCACACAGCCCCCTCCAGTTCCCCCTGGAGCCGTTCCTGCGCCTTCCCCGAGGCGTGGTGGTGACCCACGGGCACCTCTTCGAGACCATCAACCGCCTGGACCCCGGGCACCTGTTCCTGGAACGGCCCGATGGGTCCCGAATCCTCAACCTGCCCCCGGGAAGCCGCTTCTTCACCGAGGTGATCGCTCCGTTCAAGGCCGAGCAGCCCATCGTGGACCTCGTCAGCCCCCTCTCCTCCCTGTTCCTCTGGGGACTGGTCTTCGACATGCGATTCACCCTGCGCCTGACCCTCCGGATGATGCAGCACCTGCTCCAGACGAGGCTGCGCCCTGCATGGCACCAGGACGAGGGAGTCTGGCGGACCCTGCAGATCCTCGCCGACGAGGTGGCTCTGTTCACCGACATGGATCGGAAGGGCATCGAGTACCTGATGGCCCGCCCGGACGTCTCGGCCCTGATCGTGGGTCACAGCCACAACCCGATGATTCGCCGGCTGCCCAGGAACAAGACCTACGTCAACACCGGGACGTGGGTTCGCATGGTGCGACTGGACCTCCGGGACCTGGGCACCCCGAACCCCACGACCTTCGCCCGGGTGGAATACCACCCCGTGGGCCCGCCCCGGGTCTCCCTGCTCCGGTGGCGAGGCGAGCGGAAGATGGAGGAGGAGGTGCTGGCGTGATGGCCCGCGGACGTCGAGGGTCCTGGGGGATTCTCCCGTGGTTGGCAGTGGTCCTCGGCTGCGGCCCGGCGGCCGGAGGACCGGACGCCCTTCCCGAGGCGGACGTCCTGGAACCCGGGGATGGAACCCAGGTCCTCCAGGACCTCCCGGCCCAGGACCTTCCACCGGACTCCCCGGGGCGTCCCTCCTGGATGGACGAGGCCGAGTGGACGGCCCTCCAGGCCGTCAACGAGGTCCGTTTCTCCTGCGGACTGGACCCCCTGGAACCGGCCGAGTCCCTGAGCGCCGCGGCCCGTGCCCACGCGGCCTTTCTGACAACGCACTGCGAGGACTACGGCAGGACCGGCCTCAGTCCCCACCAGCAGGATCCCGCCTGGACGGGATTCCTGGGCCGGGACCCCTGGGACCGGATGGTCGCGATGGGCTACCCCTCCCGGGGGGTGGGCATGGCCGAGGTGATCGCCTTTGCCAACGACCCGGACCTGGCGGTCGCCGGGTGGATCCGGACCCTCTACCACCGGCTGCCCCTGCTGGACCCCCGGACCCGGGATGCGGGATACGGGCGATCGGGGCCTGCCGCCAACTGCACCGGGATGCTGCGCAATGCCGACGTGATGGACCTGGGTCTGGCCCTGGATGCCGAGGACCGGGTCGTGATCTACCCCCCCGACGGGGCCCGCCTCGTGCCCACCTCCTTCGACGGCGCCGAGGTCCCGACCCCCATCGCCCCGCCTGCCGGTTGGCCCTCGGGGACCATCGTGACGGTGCAGTTCGGCAAGGACCTGCCCTTCCGCGTCCGGTCCCATGACCTGCTGGAGCGCGGCGAGACCCCGGTCCCCCACCTGATCGTCGCCGCCATCGGCGATTCCGACGCGGGCGTCGCCGCGGACCCCAACCTGCACGACTCCCGGGTGCTGGCCCTCTATGCCCTCTCCCGCCTGAAGGCGGGGACCGAGTACACGGTGCGCCTGGATCTGGACCGGAACGGCCAGACCCTGTCCCTCCGATGGGGCTTCAAGACCCGTTACAAGCAGGACTAGCGCCCCCCGGGGACCCGGCGATTTCCCGGGTCGCCCCCGGGACCCGGGAACGGGGCCTTCTGGTCACAGGTAGCAGTCGTACATCTGCTGCTCGGGATTCCAGCCGCACCGCTTGGGCGGCACCAGCGAGAAGCAGTCGTAGCGAACCAGGATCCCCTGGTGGCAGAAGACCAGCTGGTAGGCGTCGGCACAGATCCCCGCCTCGGTGACGTCGCCACAGGACTCCCCGCACTTGCCGCCGGTGGAGCAGACCTGGCCGTCCCCACAGTCCCCGCAGGAGCCGCCACAGCCGTCCCGGCCGCACTCCTTGCCGGCGCACTGGGGCTGACAGACCTCCGGGGGACGGCACAGGAATTTCTTGCCGATGCTGTCGTAGCCGCAGACCACTCCCGTCTGGGGGTCGCAGTACTCCTTCTGCAGCACCCCTCCCTCGCACCACTGGCGCTCGTTGCCCACGCAACGCCCCGTCGCCGTGACGTCGTAGCAGTTCCGGTCTTCCGTGCACTGCCCCTCGGGCGTGCAGAGGAATCCCTCGTCACACTGGCCGCAGAGGGACCCACAGCCGTCGGGACCACAGACCCTCCCCTGGCACTTCGGCTCGCAGGACTTCAGGACGCAGGTATTGAAGGGGCCGCATTCCTCGTTGTCGTTGCATCCCGGCGGACACTCTCCGCCGCAGCCGTCCGCCCCGCAGACCTTCCCGGCACAATCGGTCCGACAGAAGAGTTCACAGGTCCCTTCCACGGTGCACAGGTAGCCCTGGAGGCAGTACCCGCAGACGTCCCCGCACCCGTCTGACCCGCACACCCGGTCCCGGCAGTCGGGAACGCAGGGGACATCGACGAGGTCGGGTCCCGGGAGGTCTGGCGCCACCTCCCCAGGGTCCCCGACGTCCGTCGGGGCGAGGTCCGGGACGATCCCCTCGTCCCGGCCGCCCGGGTCCGCGGGGACCTCCCGCCCGTAGTCGGGGGTCACCAGCGGAATGTCCACCGCGACCTCGTCCGTTCCCCCAGCCATGTCCTGCGCCCCGCCCCCCGAGGAGCAGGCGCACAGGCAGACCCCCCACCAGACCCACACCCGCTTCCTCATCCGTTCCCTCCGGAGCGCCCCCACGCCTTGCGGCCGACCGCCGGGAGAAGGTTGCAGCCCTGGCCGACGACCCCTAGAATAGTAGCGGCGCCGCGGACTTCCCGCAAGCCAGCGGTGCCGGGGCCGTCCCGCCGGAGGAGTCATGAGGGTTCCCATCGCCGTCCTGGCCAGCGTGTCGCTCCTTGTCCTCGGCTGCGGCGGGGGAACCCCCTCGGGAACCCCGGACCTGGGGACCCCGGACATCCCCGGGGACCAGACGCCTCCGGAGCCCTCCATCGAGACCCTGCTGGACGCCTCGACGGTCAAGGCGGGCCAGTGGGTCCAGGTGTCCTGTACCGGGTTCGGCTTTGACCGGGAGAAGGTGGAACTGGTCGTCCAGGAGGTCACCGTTCCCACCACGGAAGAACCCCCGGCCGCAGGCCCCGACGCCTCCCCGTCCACCCAGGACGCCTTCCAGGACGACACCGCCCCGGACCTCCCGCCGGACCTGGCCCTCCCGGCCGGGGTCACCCGGGAGGGTCTCCGGCTTCGGTTCGAGCGCACCGGGCCCTATCTGGTGGCCTGCTACGCCCCCGATGCAGAGATGCTGGACCCGACGCCGGCCCGGTTGCTGGTGCGGCCCGGGACCGCCGCGACCATCGACACCTCGGTGGACCGGGAGGAGGTGAAGGCTGGAGAGTGGGTCGTGGTGACCTGCACCGGGCAGGACATCTACGGCAATCCCCTCGAGAGCGAGATGGTGCCCGTCGTGACCCCGCCGACCGGTGTCCAGGTCACCGGGCTGACCTTCCAGCCCACCCGAATCGGGGAGGTCCAGGTCGCCTGCGCGGTGAAGGACACGAGCCTCCAGGACCAGACCCCCGCCCGGGTGCGGGTGGTGCCGAACCTCCCGCGACGGATCGTCACCATCGTGAATCCCCTCTCGTTCCCCGCCGGGAAGAGCGCCACGATCACCTGCCGGGTGGTGGACGGATACGACAACCCCGTCCCGGACTTCCCGGTCAGCATCCAGGTCCCTGCGGGCCTCGTGCTGGCGGGACGGTCCCTGACGTCGACCCTGGCCGGGGAATACGTGGTCCGATGCGTCCCCCAGACTGCCGAGTGGAAGTACTTCACCCTGGTCCCGGCGACGGTCACGGTGGAACCGGGGACCCCGGTGGCGATCTTCCTGGACCCGGTGCCCCGGAAGCCCTACTACGGGCGAAACGAGCAACTGACCGTGAACGCCCGGATCGAGGACGCCTGGGGCAACCTGCTGCCCGATGCGAAGGTCCAGGCCCCGGTGGAAGTCTCGCCGCCCCGGGGCATCGACCCCTCGCCCGCCAGTCCCACGCGGGTCTTCACGATGAAGGAAGAGGGGGTCTATCGCATGACGTTCCGGGTCGCCGGGACGCCCCAGGTCTTTGCGGAACTGGAGGTCCGGGTGGAGGGCAGCGGGCCGCTGTTGACCCTGACGGTCCCCGAGCGGGGCACGATGCTCGGCGGGGACAAGCCGGCCCTGACCATCGAAGGCCAGGTCCATGACGACCAGACCGGGATCACCCGCTTCCGGGTCAACGGCCAGGACGCCTCCCTGAAACTGATCCGGCCCGACGGGTCCTTCACCTACCTCCTGAGCCCCCTGAAGCAGGGCCTCAACGTGGTCACCGTGGAGGTGGAGAACGGCGCCGGGATCCGGTCGTCGGCCACCCGGGGTTTCTACTACTCCCCGAAGTGGCGGGCCCCCCAGGACCGGAACCCTGCCGACGCGACGATCCCAGAGGCCATCAAGGCATTCCTGTCCAAGGAGTTCGTGGACGACCAGGACCACTCGATGCCCCCGGACGACCTGGCCACCCTGCTGGAGGTCGTCTTTGCGAACCTGAACCTGGCCGCACTCCTGCCGAATCCCCTGGCCTCGGCGGGCCCCTACCAGGTCCAAATCACCCGGCTGCGCTATGACAAGCCCCGGTTCGACCTCTCGCTGCTGGACGGGGGCATGGTGGTCCGGATGGAGATCCCCAACATCGACGTGGGGATCCTGGCGGTGGGCCAGTGCAACTTCATCATCGACTGGTGCCCCGACGTCTCCGGGACCATCTCCCTGCGGCGCCTGCTGGCCATCGCCCAGATGGACGTGGGCATGACCGCCCAGGGGAAGCCCCAGGTCTCGGTCCGAACCCTCCAGGTCCAACTGGGCGGGCTCGACGTGAACATCGACGGCATCCTCGGGGAGTTGCTGGACTTCCTGGTGGACCTGCTGGTGGACGCCTTCACCGAGACCCTGCGGAAGACCCTGGAGACCCAGGTCAAGGACCTGCTCAACAGCACGCTGGGCGGGCTCTTTGACCAGTTGACGATCGACCAGTCCTTCGAGGTGCCGGCCCTGCCCGGCGGCCAGGCCCGATCGATCCGGCTCGTCACACGGCCGACCCGGCTGGACGTCCACGGGGAAGGCATCGTCGCCGGGCTCGACACCAGCATCGGGGCCCGGAAGGGCATCACCCGGGACCCCCTGGGGTCCATCGGTCGCGCCGGGTGCCTGCAGCCGGGATACGACGCCTCGAAGACAGACCCCTACCCCCTGCCCTGGGACCCCGAGGTGGACCTGGTGGCCTATGACGACCTCATCAACGAGGCCCTCTTCGCACTCTGGTATGCCGGGAGCCTGAACCTGCGCCTCACGGCGGCGGACCTGGGGGACACGGACCTCTCCCAGTACGGCGTCGATGAGCTCCGATCCGTGACGCTGGACTTCTACCTGCCGCCGATCCTCACGGACTGCCAGATCGTGAAGGACCCCGTGAACCCGGCCCCGCCGGGCCTCGTCCAGGCTCACCTGGGGGACCTCTATGCCTTCGCGGACCTGACCCTCTTCGGCAGCCCGCTCCAGCTGGGGGTCTTCGTGCAGGCGAACGCCGAGGCGGTGCTGTCCCTCTCCCGGGACCCGACCACCGGCGAATCGCAGATCGCGGTGGCTCTCCGGGCCCTGCCGGTGCTCGACATCGAGGTGGTCAGCATCAACGACGACTTCCCCCTCACCGCCGAGGACCTCATGGGCATCCTCCAGGGACAGGTCCTGGACCAGTTGCTGGCCGGCGTGCTGGGAACGGAACTGGTCTCCTTCGCCCTGCCGGCCATCGACCTCTCGGCGCTGGAGCCGAGCCTGCCCCAGGGTCTGGCCATTCAGATCGACCTGTCGACCCTCCAGCACGAGAAGGGCAACACGGTGGTCACGGGTCGGCTCGTGGGGGTCTCCCAGTAGCAGGGTCCTCGAGGATCGCCCTCCGAACCTCCCAGCGGTGGGAGATGACTACTGGAAGGAGACGCCGTCCACCAGCACCGCCGTGTCGTAGATGCTGTCCCCCTTGTCGGTGCAGTAGAAGCGCAGGGTCACCGGCACGGGTTCCGCGCCGACCAGGTTGCTGACGTCCAGTTCGGCCTTCTGCCAGTCCGTCATCCAGGTGTCTCCCACGTCGAAGTCGATGTCGGCCCGCTCCAGGCCGACGGCCTTGCTCCCGCAGGTCGGGCACTTGTCCGGGATGGGAGGGCACAGGTCGTCCACCGCCAGGTTCACGATCTCGTGCTTCTGGTCCCCGGTCCAGAGCTCGGCCTTGAAGGTGTCCTGGTAGCGGGTTCCGCAGAACTCCTTGAACTCTTCCGAGTAGTACTTCCAGAAGAAGGAGAGGGTCCGGGACCCCGGCTGCAGGCAGAAGTGCTGATCCACCGAGCCCGTCGAGACGGTGTAGCCCAGCCCCGTCGAGATGATCCCCATGAACTTCCCCTGGACCGGCGTCGCGCTTCCCAGGCGCGTGATCACCCGGCCATCGCCGGTCTGGGTCCAGGCCGTCAGGTCCCCGAACTCGAAGGACTCGTTGAGGATCTCCGAGTCCGAGACCCAGAGACCCCGGGCGCCGAAGAGGCGGAACCACGACCCCGGATGGTCCGGGTCCTGGGTCCCCAGTCCGTAGGCCCCCCCGGCGTCCCGCCCCTCGGTCATCAGCCTCCGGAAGAAGTCCCCCGCGGCCCGGGCGGCGAAGGCCGAGGTGACGCTGCCCGTGAAGCCCGTCACCGCCGAGGCCCCCGCCGCGAAGAGGGAGGCCGCCAGGGAGCCGTTGTAGAGGGTCCGACACCCGCCGAGGTGCACCAGGCTGTCCGGGAAGCGACGGTTCGCGAGGTGGTGATCCAGGAAGGCCGGCAGGATGCCCCAGGTCCGGTCCCCCAGCACGATCCGGCCGGCCATCACGTCCACCTGGGTCGGGTCGTGGCAGATCCCCGTCGCGGGCTGGTCCTTGTCCGCCGGGGGATTGGTCAGGATGCAGACCTGACCCTGGGAACAGTCCGCACGGCTGGAACAGACCCGATCCTCGGCGGCCAGGTTGCCGCAGTTCACCGTCTCCCCGGTCCAGATCACCTCCGAGAGCCCCCGGTGATGCCATCCGAGGCCCTCCTTCACCGCCGGGTCCAGGGACTGGAAATAGACCTCGCCGTGGGTGGCGATCGCCGCGAGGCCGGCCCGGGTCAGCCCCCGGAACCGCTCCAGATTCGCCGCGGAACCGTTGTAGGTGGAGACGTTGTACACCGGGCAGGGGGTCTTCGCAGCCAGGCTGGCCACCGTGACGGTCTCGTCGTCGGAACCCAGTTCGTCGGCGAAGGGCGAGATCAGCAGGGTGTCCCGAGACCGGATGGGAACCCGGGCGATGAGGCCCGAGGCGGCAAGGCCCCCGGCGGGTCCCACACTGCCCCGATTGCCCTCGTATGGCAGGTTCAAGGCCCCCAGGACCCCGTCCTGGAACCGGACCCAGACGCCTCCCGTCTCGTCATCCCCGGCGGCCTGCATCACCTGGGAATCCCCTCGCAGCAGGGTCAGGGCCGTCCGCCGGGCGTCGGCGACCCCCTTCCCGATGGTCCGGGCGGCCAGGTAGGCCTCCCGGGCATCCACCAGGACCTTCCGGTGGGCCTGGCAGGTGTCGGGCCCCAGGCGGGGCAGGCACTCGAACCGAACCGGGGCCGACCAGGCATCGCCCCCCTGGGCCGGAACCACCGCGCGCAGATACAGGGCCCCGGGGGCTGAACAGGTCAGCGTGACCCGCAACGTGAAGATCCCGTCCCCCTGGATCTCGTCGCCAGACACCGCCAGTTTCCCGTCATCGGACATCTCCCCGAGCAGTTTCAAAGACTTCCCGTCGGCGTCCACCTGGTGCAGAGAAAGGGTCGACCCCTTCACGACCCCGAAGGGGCCCAGGGCCAGCCTGGCCAGGACCGGTCGGGAGGAGCCCACGAAGAGGGCCGGGGGACTGGCCTCCAAGGGATTCGGGAGCATGAACGAGGTGTTGCGAGTGATCACAAGGGTGTCCCGGACGACGTTGCCCTCGGTGTCCATGGCCTGGACCTGGATCCGATTGTCCCCGGTCTTCAGGGAGATCCCCCCGGCCACCCAGAAGGGCGTTCCTGCCGGGACCTCGATGGGCCCGCTCTGGCCCCCCATCTCCCACTGCATCGACGACACGGGGCCAAAGACCACCCCGGACAGGGAGACCACGCTGCTGAGGGTCGTGGTCCATCCGTTCCCGGCAGGAGCGGTGATGCGGACCAGCAGTTCCGTTGCCGGGGCCTCGGTCCCGGTCCCCGCCGGGCCCGAGTCCTCCGAGGGGCGCGGCCGGACATCCCCCGAGTCCATCGCGACGTCCGTCGCGCCCGGGTCCGGCGCCACCGCATCGCCGGGGACCGGAGAGACCTCGCATCCGGCCAGCAGCCAGATCCACATCCACGTTCGCATCTTCATCGTGGTGTCCTTTCCCCTCGCCGCCCCCATTATAGGAAGCAGGGCCGCAGGAAGCCACGAGGAGGGTTCCGAGGGTCGGAGGGTCGGAGGGTCGGGAGGTCAGCGGAGCTCGACCAGGCGGGAGACCTCGGCGTTCTCCTCCACATCGATCACCAGTTCCATCGAGGCGGTCTGGTTCCGCAGCACGAAGACCTGGCGCCCGACGGGGACCTCGAAGTGGCGGATCGGCGTCGTGCCGATCTTGCGCCCCTTCCAGTAGACGTCGGCCCAGGGCTTCGCATTGATGGAGACCCGGCCCGTCGCCCGGGCAGCCGGTGGGGGGGGAGCCTTCTTCTCCACCGTCTCGGTCCGCACCCGGGCCGGGGCGGCCTTCTCCATCCGGGCCGTCACCTCGGTTCGAGGGGCCACCAGGGGCACCTCCTGGCGCCAGGGAGCGAAGCCGGCGGCGGTCACCTCGATGACCGCCAGGGCCCCGGACTTCCACTCGCCCCGAACCGCCCCCTGGGCATCGACCGTCACGGGCTTCCCGTCGATCTGGACCGAGGCCTTTGGAGGCAGTCCCCGGATCGCGATCTCCGAGACCCCCGGGACCTCCGGGACCGGGGCGTTCCGGGGACTCGCGGGTTCCGGACCGGGAGGAGGTGCGGGCTCCCGATCCGCAGTCCGAGGCGGCTCCGGGGGAGGCGGCCCCCCGGCATCGGCCGAGGCACCCACAACCGCAGGAGCCACGGCAGGAGAACCCGGCGTCCCGGGGGCCTCCCCGGGTCCCCGGTCCCGGGCGACCCACCACCACCCCAGGCCTCCGGCCAGCAGCGCGGCCAGCAACCCCCACAGGACCGCCCGCGACCGACCCCGGACACCCGTTCCCCGATCGCCGGCCTCCACCGGCGCCGGGCGGGCCTCCGCCGGCGGCGGCACCGGGCGCTTCCGGGCATTCTGCTGCAGGTAGGCGGCGATCTCCTGCTCGTCCAACGGGAGCGTGTTGCTGCGGTGGATCTCCGAGGACCCGGCCGCCCGGTCCGAAACCGGGGCGGAGGTCGGCTGAGACGGTGGTCCGTCCGTCGGCTCGGGGACGGCCGCCGGCGGTGGCGCGACGGGCTCCGGGGCGGGTTCCGGGGTCCGGGTGGCGCGCCCGGGCTCGGGGGTCCTCGTCGCCTGCGGCGAGGGGGTCAGAGGAACCTGGGTCGAGGTCCCCCGGTCCAGTTCCTCCGCGAAGAGGTCCTGCAGATAGGGCCCCACCGCCACCTCGTCGAGACCCCGGGCGTTCCGGAAGATGAAGTTCCGGAGTTCCCGTTCCAGCGTCGCCATGTCGGGGTATCGCCGATCCAGGTCCCGCTCGAGCCCCCGGAGCAGGATCGCGTCCAGTTCCGGGGGCACCTCCCGATTCAGGGAGGACGGCGCCGGAACCTCCTGGCTCATCACGTGGTTCAGGATCTCGAAGTCCGACTCCCCCTGGAAGAGCTTCCGTGCCGTGAGCATCTCCCAGCCGATGGCGCACAGGGCGAAGAGGTCCGACCGCCCGTCCAGGGGCCGGCCCCGGGCCTGCTCTGGGGACATGTAGGAGCACTTGCCCTTCACGGTGCCGGCCCGGGTCCTGGTGGAGCGAGCGGCCGCCTTCGCGATCCCGAAATCGAGGATCTTGGCCTCCCCGCTGAAGGCCAGCATGATGTTGTGGGGACTCACGTCCCGGTGGACGATGTTGAGGGGCTGTCCGTCGTCGCTGGTCGCCTCGTGGGCATGCTTCAGCCCGGCAGCGATGTCCGCCAGGATCTGGGCGGTCCGGACCGGCGTGATCCGCTTGCCCGACTTGATTCCCCGGTCCAGCACCTTTCGGAGGTCCCGACCGTTCACGTACTCCATCGCGATGTAGTAGAAGTCATCGCACCGGTCGAAGTCGTAGATCTGGACGATGTTCGGATGGTGCAGCCGAGCGGCGATCCGGGCCTCGTCGATGAACATCGTGACGAAGGCCTCGTCCTCGGAATAGGTCGGCAGGATGCGCTTGATCACCACGTCGCGCTGGAAGCCCTGTGCCCCCTGGACCTTGGCCAGGAAGATCTCGGCCATGCCCCCGACGGCGATCCGGCGGATCAGCAGGTACTTCCCGAAGACCTGGGGCTGGGTGCCGTTCATCCCGTCACCGAACACCGGCGAGGCATGATACTACCACCACCCGTCGGGAAAAGCCCCCTCGGAATCACCGAAGCCCCACCGGTCCCGCATCTCCTGTGTCGCGGCGTTCGCAGGGCCGGGCGCCCGGGAGGGAAGGAGCCGTTCCTAGCGGCGGAACGGCCCGGATCGTCCGGGGAGGCCTCGCCCCGAGTCCCGGGGCCGCGGCGGAACATAGGTCGGCGGAGGAGCCGACTGGGAACCGGAAGAGGGGGCCGGTGAAGGCCGGAACGAGGGACCGATGGATCGAGTCGGGGTCTCGGTCCGATCGGGCACCTCCCGCCGCATCTCCGACGGACGCGGAGCCGGGCGTTCCGGCACCTCCCGCCGCATCTCCGACGGACGCGGAACCGAGCGTTCCGGCACCTCCCGCCGCATCTCCGACGGACGCGGGGCCGCGCGCTCCGGCACCTCCCGCCGGATCTCCGACGGACGCGGGACCGAGCGCTCCGGCACCTCCCGCCGCACCTCGGGAGACGGGGTGGGCCGCCAGGGGGAGACCTCGGGATCGGCGGGACGGCCGACCCGTTCCGGGACCTGCCGCTCCTGTACCTCCGAGTCGGTCCAGGTGGGCCTCGGCCTCGGAACGGGCCGGGGAGAGGGGGTCTCGACGCCCCGATCCCCCATGGGAACGCGCCGTTCAGGACGCTCCGGTCCAGGCCGGACCTCCGGGGGGGCGGCCTCCCGGCGGGGGTCCACCCGCACCGCACCGCCACCGTCGAGGTCCCGGGGGGCCCAGCGCCGCAGCACCTGCCGGCCCTCCCCCACCTGGGTCGGCGGCATCGCCACGCCGCGGTCTGGACGGCTCCGCTCGGGCCGAGCGGCAGTCCGGACCACCGAGTCGGCCAGGGAGGCCCGAATTCCAGTTCGCCCCTCCCCCTCGCCTCCGACCTTCTGGCGGATGGTCCGGGAGAGGTCCCGATACTCGGCAGGCGCCTCGAAGACCGGCCGGACCGGCTCGAAGCCCTGTCGGACCTCCCGGCCCTCCCCCACCGAGACCCGTTTGAGAGGCACTTCCTGGGGTTCGATGCCGGTCCGCCGGGCCAGGAAGGCCCTGCCCGCCGCCGGGTCCTTGCCGCCACCGGGCACCGGCCCCACCGCACCCCTCTGGACGGCGCTCTCCATCATCTGACCGACCTGTCCCGGGTCCCGGATCAGCCGCTTCGAGAGGTCCACCGGTTCCCGGCTCGCCGGTGCACCCCGACCGCCCCGGGCCGGAGGCGACGGATGCCTGCCGGGGGTGTAGAACTCGTCCTGGCGAACCATCACGGCCCCATGGTACCTTCGTCCCTCCCGCCGGCCATCCCGCCGCCCGGCCCAGTAGCCGGCCCAGTAGCCGTCGTCGTAGCCGTTGGCGTACCCGCGCCGGTACCCATGATGCCATCCCGAGTCGTAGGGCCACCACCCCAGGAAGTCCCCGACGAAGAAGAAGGTCACCACGGCCGGGCGCCAGACCCACAGGGGGTCCGGGATCCAGACCCAGCCATAGACCCGGTGGTGTCGCCAGTGGCCGTAGTGGTCCGTGACGGGGCCCCAGGGGTCGTAGGAGTACCAGGTCCATCCGAAGGTGGTCCAGTACCAGTAGCCGCGGGTGTAGGGGTCCCAGTCGTCCACGTAGGCATAGGGGATGAAGACCCTCTCGTCGCCGATCCAGGTCCACCAGCCCAGGCCCGTGAGCCGGTCCTCGTAGGCCCCGGCCCGGTCGACCCGCTGGAGCACCACCGAGTCGGACCCTCCCCCTTCCCGGGCCCGGACCTCGATCCGGATGTTTCGGGGGCCGCTCCGGGGAACGTAGTAGTTGACCCCGTAGTCGGTCACCTCGAAGTTCGTGTCCCGGCGACAGTCGGTCCGGGGGTCGCACGCCGCCGAGGACCCGTCCCGGGCCAGCCACAGGAAGTCCTCCACGGGGCGATAGGCGTAGTCCAGGGCCCCCTCCCGGTCCCGGAAGACCTCGTCGGCCACCAGGCTCACCACCTGTCCCGGCCAGACCTCGACGGACCCCGGGGGGCCGTCCAGGAACTTCCCGTCGATGGAGATGATCCGGACCTCCTGTGCCAAGGCCGATCCCCCGACCAGGCACGACATCCCGAAGACCAGCCAGGCGACCCTGTTCATGGCGCACCTCCCGGGCACATCGCCGTCGTTCCGACGAGAGGCCCCTCGGGAATATTCTCTTCCCCGAGAAGGAGGATGCCAACCATGGGACCCGCATCCTGCGGCCAGCCTCCCGAGGGCCCCGCTTGGGGCAGGCAGGGCCCGGCAGACGCCGCAGGAACCGTGCGGTGGTGTTGACACCAACTGGACGGATGCGCTAGTTTTTCGCGCCTTTCCCCGGGGGCGGCAGGGGCCATGGAGCAAGTCCGGTGCGTGATCCTCGGGGCCGGTCTGTCAGGGCTCTCCACGGCCCTGCACCTTCGTCATGGGGACTGGATCGTGCTGGAGCGCGAGGGTCGCCCGGGCGGCCTGACGCGCACCGAGGACCTGGACGGGTTCCTGTTCAACCACACCGGCCACTGGCTGCACCTCCGGGATGACCGGGTGAAGGCCCTGGTGGCGGACCTCCTTCCCGGCGGGCTGGTGCCCGTGGTGCGGCAGGCGGCCATCTGGTCCCATGGGGTGTTCACCCTCTACCCCTTCCAGGCGAATCTCCACGGGCTGCCGGCGGAGGTCCTGCGGGAGTGCCTCCAGGGGGCCGTCGAGGCGGCGGTGGCCCGGGCGGCAGGCAGGGCCCCCAGGCCCCGGAACTTCGAGGAGTACGCCCGGGTCCACTTCGGGGAGGGAATTGCCCGGCACTTCATCGTCCCGTACAACACGAAACTCTGGGGGGTGCCCCCCTCGGAGGTGACCGCCGAGTGGACCCAGCGCTTCGTCCCCATTCCGGACATCCGCCAGGTGATCGACGGCGCCCTGGGGCTGTCCCGGGAGGCGATGGGCTACAACGCGACCTTTCTGTACCCCGCCGAGGGGGGAATCGAGACCCTGGCCCGAGCCTTCTATCGCCGGCTGGACCCGGGTCGCTTCTGCCTGAACACCCGCCCGCGACGCATCCACCTGGGGCGTCGGGAGGTGGAGTTCGGGGATCAGCGCCTGCGTTACGAGTCCCTGGTCTCGACGCTGGCGTTGCCGGACCTGGTGGCCCTCTGCGAGGATGCGCCCCCGTCGATGCGTCAGGCGGCGGCGCGCCTCCGGTGTTCGCCGCTGCGATACATCAACGTGGCCCTCGATGTCGAACGGCCCCTGGATGGGCGCCACTGGATCTACCTGCCGGAAGGCCGATACCCCTTCTATCGGGTCGGGTCGGCCAGCAACGCGGTGCCCTCGCTGGCCCCGGCCGGAACGTCCTCCCTCTACGTGGAGATCGCCAACGATCAGGACCTCCCCGAGGGGGACATCCTGCGGGCCCTGGTGGACTTCCTGAAGGAGATCGGGACGATCCAGTCCGACCGTCAGGTCCTCTTCGCGGCCTTCCGACGCCACCCCTGGGGCTACGTGATCTTCGACCGGCACTGTTCCCGCGACCGGGAGCGGATCCTGGAGGCCCTGCGGCGCCGGGGCGTCCACTCCATCGGCCGCTACGGTGGCTGGACCTACAACTCGATGGAGGATGCCATCCTGGACGGCATTCGAACCGCGGAGGCCCTGGAGACCCCCGCAGAGAGGTGAGCGGACCATGGCCTCGGACCACGTCGAACCGCCCCGCTTCCACGTCACGATCGTGATCCCGGTCTTCAACGAGGAGCGCCTGCTGGCCACCGCGGTGAACGACCTGGTGGCCCGGCTCCAGCGGGAGATGCCGGTCACCTGGGAGGTGATCCTCTCGGAGAACGGCAGCCGGGACCGGACGCTCGAGATCGCCCGGGAACTGGCCGAGCGGCACCGGAACCTCCGGGTGATCCACACCCCCGAACCCAACTACGGCCGGGCCCTGCGACGGGGCATCGAGGAGGCCCGGGGCTTCCACGTCTTCTGCGACGAGATCGACATCTGCGACGTGGACTTCTACCAGCGGGCCCTGGAGATCCTGATGGCCGACCAGGCGGACATGGTGGTCGGCAGCAAGCGCCATCCCGAGGCCCGGGACCGCCGCCCGTTCGTCCGTCGCCTGGCGACGCGGGTGCTGAACCTGCTGCTGCGGGTGATCGTGGGCTTCCATGGCACGGACACCCACGGGCTGAAGGCCTTCCGGCGGGACCGGCTGATGCCGGTCGTGCAGCGGTGCATCGTCGAAAAGGACCTCTTCGCCAGCGAACTGGTCATCCGGGCCGAGCGGGAGGTCCGGGTCCGGGAGATTCCGGTCACCATCGTCGAGAAGCGGCCCCCGTCCATCAACCTGTTCCGGCGTGTCCCGAACGTCCTGCGCAACCTCTGGCGCCTCTTCGTCGTGATCCGCCTCGGGAGGCCCGCGTGACGCCCCCGGCGGACCTGTGCCTCTCCATCGACCTGGACGACCTGCGCCATTATCGGGCCATCCACGCCCTTCCGCCGGGGCCCGCCGGGGAGGATGACCGCCTCTTCGAACGGGCCGTCCCTCGCTTCCTGCAGTTCGCGGAGGACCTGGGCATTCCGACGACCCTCTTCGTGATCGCCGAGGACCTGCAGCGGGTCGAAGGGGCCCTGGAGGCGCTCCGGGAGGCGGTCTCCCGCGGCCACGAAATCGCCTCCCACAGCCTGACCCACCGCTACGACCTCTCCCGCCAGCCCCGGGAGGTCATGGCCCGGGAGGTCCGGGAGGCCCGATCCCGGATCCAGGAGGCCCTGGGAGTGGAGGCCCGGGGGTTCCGGGGCCCGGGGTACAACCTGACGCCGGCCCTCCTCCGAGAGGTCGCGGCAGCGGGACACGCCTGGGATTCCTCGATCCTCCCGGCCCCGATGTACTGGGCCGCCCGGGCCTCGGTCGTGGCCTGGATGGCCCTCCGTGGCCGTCCCAGCAGGTCCATCACGGGACGGGCCCGGGACTTCCTGGCCCGTCCCCGGACCCCGTTCCGGTGGCCCGAGGAGGCCGGTGGGGTCTGGGAGATCCCGATGACCGCCGCCGGATGGCTGCGCCTGCCGCTCATCGGCACGAACCTGGCCCTGGGGGGATTCCTGGCGCGGCATCCCTGGAACGGGGCCCGAAATCTGCCGTTCGTGCACATCGAGTTCCACGGCCTGGACTTCCTGGACATCCGGGAGGATGCCCTGGACCCGGACCTCGGGATCGAGCCGGTGCTCCGGGTGCCCCTGGAGGAACGGACGGCCCGTTTCCGGGAGTTCGTCGCCCCCCTGGTCGCCTCCCGGCGAGGGCTGCTTCTCTCCCAGGTGCCCTCGTCCGCGGCCCCCCCGTGACCTGCGAAGCCGGCGGACCCTTCCCGCTTCCCGGTTCCCGAGGGAGGACTGCTGTCTTCCGCCGGCGGTCCGTGGCAAGATAGAGCGGCCTTGCAAGGGGGCCCCCATGGAAGATTGCGTCTTTTGCCGGATCGTCGAGGGCTCGCTGCCCTGCGCTCGGGTCTACGAGGATCAAGATTTCCTGGCCTTCCTGGACATCCGGCCGGTGCATCGCGGCCATCTGCTGCTGATCCCGAAGACCCACCGGGTGCGCCTGACGGACCTCCCGGAGGAGATCCTGGCCCGGGAACTGCCCCTCGCGGCGCGCCTGGCCCGGGCGGTGCTGGCGGCCACCGGCGCGACGGACTTCAACCTCCTGAACACCAACGGCCCCGCCTCGGGCCAGGAGGTCTTCCACCACCACCTCCACGTGATTCCCCGGGCCCCGGGCGACGGCCTCCGGCTCTCGATCGCGCCGGCTTCCTATGGCCCCGGGGAGATGGAGGCCCTGGCGGAACGCATCGCGGAACAGGTGACCGGATGAGCCGATCGGCCCCCTCGGACGAGGACCTGCTGGGCCTGATCTGGCCCACTCTGCGACCTCTCAACGCCCAGGGATCCGGTGGGTCCCACACCGAGGTGATGGTCTTCGATGCCGAGGCCCTGGAGGAGGTCCTCCAGCGGGAGGTCTCCGGGCCGCCCCAGGCCGTCCGACAGACCCGGGCCCTGGCGCGACGCCTGGCGGATCGCTTCCTGGTCAAGGTCGGCAACATCGATCGCTATGTCGTGAAGCTCCGGGAGGACCGGGAGTCGGTGATCCCGAGACACCTGGTCTCGGAGGCCTTCGGTCCCGCGGGATACAATCTGGCACCGACCCTGGACAAGGTGATGACCGACGCCCGGGAGGCGGTCCGGGAGATCCCGTATTTCGGCTTCGGGAGCCTGGAGGACCAGTTCGCGCCGGATCCCCTGGACCAGATCCGCCATGCGATCGGAAGCAGCCCGGGACCCACCGGCGATCCGGACGGGACCTTCCTGGTGGTCGAGGACGGCCGCCGGATCCGCCACAGCGCCTTCGACATCCTCCGGGAGGACCCCTTCTTTCGGGAAGCGGCCCACTCCCCCGAGTCCCTCTTCTCATTCCAGCGAAGCCTGCGGCAGTATCCCCTGGACCTGGCGGCGACCGAGCGCCTGAGACCCTTCTTCGACGCCCCCATCACCGTCGGAGTCCGGGACGTCCTCCGCCATCTCCAGGGGAGTCGCCATCCGGCCCTGGGGTGGAACCGGGCCCACGCGGTGATCCGCCGGTCCTTCGAGACCCACGGCCGCCAGAACTTCCTCCCGCCGGAGATCAACTACTACGTCCGGGAAGCGGCCGTGGACCCGGAACGGGCCCGCTGGATGGCCCGGGAGAACCGACAGACCGCAGCGGCCTTCGCCCGATGGATGGTGGAGCGGCTCCCCTGGGACGTCACCGCTCCGCTCTCGGACGCCCGCCTCGAGGAGATCGCCTGGTCCGTACTGGAACTCCACCACGACCACCCCCTCTACGAGGTGGAACCCTACACCGGGGTCCTGAGCCTCACGACGCTGCGCCTGGCCCTCCGGGCCGCGGTCAGCGCCACCGAGTGGCTCGCGGACATCCCGATGCCGGTACGCCGAAACGCCCTCCACGAGGACCTGGCACGTCGGGCGATCCCCCTGGCCCGGTGGATGGACGAGATGTCCCCGGACCGCCGTCTCCCGATCTGCAACCTGCTCAATGGGATGCTCTGGGAGATGGCGATGCGCGGCGGGGTCCCTCGGGAGGACGGGACCCTGGCCCGGTGGCGCCCCCACCGGAAGACCTTCTATTCCTTCCAGGAGAAGGCGGGACATGGGATTTCCCGCCGGGGCCGCCTGCTGGAGGTGGTGCCCCTCGAGGCCCTGCGCCGTCCGGAAGGAACGCGGATTCGACAGCGCTATCCGGAACTCGACCCGATGCTGGTGGTCTTCTTCACGGTGGCCTACCGCTACTTCCTGGACACCGGGCACGCCCCGGACTTCCGGCCCGACCAGGCAGGACGGGACCTCTTCCTGATGGGGGAGTGGGGGGACCTGACCCGCAACGTGCTGCTGGGCCTCGGGGAGGCGCCCGACGGAAGCCCCCTCTGCGAGGTTCGCTTCGTCGACAACAAGGACCAGTTCAAGCAGTACCGCTCCTGGGAGGATCGCGCCCACCCGATGGGCCTGGTGAAGTACGGGCTCCGACTCGTGGAGCCCCTGGTGCGTCCGGGACTGGAGAGGGCGCTGGGACGGGCGGTGGAACGGGCCGAGGAGGGACTGGGGGGCCGGACCGACACGGCGCCGGACCGGGTCCAGCGGATCGTCCGGGTGACGGGGCAGGTGCTCCGACAGGGCGTCGATTTCGGAACCTCCCATCTCCAGGCCTTCCTCCACGACCTGATCGACGACTCGGTGGAAGGCCTCCTCTGGGCACTGAAACGCCGGGAGGAGCCCGAATCCCCGGGAGGAACCGGGGAAGCCCCCGCGCCGGAGCCGGGGGGAACCGACACCGATTTGTCGCTGGACGGGTCCCCGGGTAGAATGGCCGGGTGACAGGAGGTGGTTCGATGAGTCGCTGGACGATGCTGCTGGTGGCGCTGGGCCTGACGTTCGCCACGGCGTGCGAGGAGAACCTCCCCCGGCCGACCCCGCCCACGGGCAAGGCGGCCGAGAACGGGGCGACCCCGAAGGCCTCCTTCTCGAGTTCCAATCCGGGCATGTTCACGTTCCCGGACGCCGCGGCGCTGGACGCCCCGGAAGAGACGGGTCTGTGAGGGAGGCCCCCTCCTTCATCACTGGGAGGTCATGGATGAGGCGAAGGGCCCTGGTCGTCGGCCTGGTGGCAATCCTCACGGCCTGCTCCCCCAAGGCCCCGGACCTGACGAAGCCCCAAGGGACCTACCTCGCTTGGCGGGAGGCCGAGGATCGGGGAGACTTCCGGGCGATCTTCCCGCTGCTCGTCTTTCCGGTTCGGGAGCAGATCCGCAAGACCTTTGAGCATTTGCAGGAGGCCCAGGCCCTGATCGCGCGCCATTACCCGCCGCCACTGCAACGGCAGGCCCTGGAGGACCTGGCTCCCCGGGAGATGCGGGAGGCCCGGGACCCGGCGGCCCTCTACGAGGCGATGATCCGGCGGGACGGCCGACTGCCGGAACTGGCCACCAGCGCCACGACGCGACGGTGGCTGGCCGAGGTCCGGACCATCGAGGAGAAGCCCCCGGGCACGGGACGCTATGAACTGGTCCCCATGTCCGGTGCCAAGGTGGAACTGGTCCGGGAAGAGGACGGGCTGGTGCACATGGTTCCCTCCCCGGGAGACCTGGACAAGATCCGAGGGCAGCACGTGCGAGCCCTGGATCGACTGGCCTCGATCCGACAGGCCGTCGAGGTCCTCCGAGGAGATGCCCAGGCGGCCCAGAGACGCTGACACCGGGAGGTCCCCCTGAAGACCCGTCATCGTCTGTTCTGGACGGGATGGAGCCTGCTGGCCCTGTCCTGTGCCACCGCAGGCCCGCGATCCGACTCCCTCCGGGAGGAACTCCCCGCCTGGGAGACACCCCCTGCGCCGCCGGCGCCCCCTCCCCTCCAGGACCGCATCGTCCAGGGGCAGCGGAGGGCCTCGGAGACCGGGGATCGGACCGGTGAGGCGCCCGGGGAACCCGGGAGCCGCGTCGGTTCAGAAGACGCAACGCGCCTGTCCTTCCTGGACCTCCAGGGCCGGCGGGTGACCCTGCAGGTGCTCCCCCAGTCCCGGTCCATGGGGAGCCCCAATCGGGGCCGACTGGCCCAGGGGCGGGAGTTCCCCAAGGAGGGGCCCGGGTGGTTCCGATTCAGCCCCAATGCCTGGGGAACCGACGAGACGGTGACCCTGCTCCAGTGGGCCCTGGAGGAGTGGCACCGGACCTTTCCCGACGCGCCTCCCGTCGCGGTGGGAGCCCTCTCCAGGGAGGGTGGCGGTCGCCTGCGGCCCCACAAGTCCCACCAGTCGGGCCGGGACGTGGACATGGGTCTGGTCCCTGCCGACGGGCAGGCCCGGAAGGGATTCGTCCCGCTCCCGAAGTCGGGTCTGGACTTCCGCAAGACCGTCCACCTGATGGCCCTGCTGGTCTCCACCGGACGCGTCCAGGCCATCTTCATTCATCGTTCCTTGATCCCGGGCCTCCGGCAGGCGGCCGAGGAAGAGGGGTTTTCCCCGGACCTGATGGCCCGACTGTTCGGAGGAGCCGGGCGACCGGGCGTGGTCACGGCCTGGAAGGGTCATCGAGCCCATTACCACGTGCGGTTCACCTGTCCTGCCGGGGATCCTTCGTGCCACGAGGAGGCGGTGCGCCTGGCGCCGAAGGTCCGTGCCACGGCCCAGAAGAAGGCGTCTCCGGCCAAGGGCACCATCTCGAAGAAGAGCCAGAAGGCCTCCGGCCCCTCCCGCAAGGTGCTCACGAACGCCCCTTCCCGTGGCAAGGCCGGCCCGGCCCGATCCCCCGACAGCCGGTCCCGGGAGGGCCGACGCCGCTACTGACCGCAAAGACAAAAGGTCGCCTCCCGATCGGACGAACCGCCAACCGGCGCCTCCGTGGACTCGAGAATCACCTGGAATGCCGAAGGCAGGGGCCTCCAAATCGAGGCCCCGGGGCCCCCGGGGAACGGGATCAGCGCTGGAGGTCCGCCAGGCGCTTGCGCACCTGGGACACCTGCCACTGGTTCAGCACCAGCACCACGTCCCGGAATCCGGGTTCGTCGGGAGCAATTCCGTAGGGATCCCCGTCCTTCTTCTCGGCGTAGATCCGCAGGGTATGGCGGGTCCCATCGTCCAGTTCTGCCGTCACGGTGACCTCCGGCTTGCCCGACACGGCCTTCCGCGCCGCCGGGTCCCGGGCGATGGCCTTCGCGGTCCACCCGGCCACGGTGCCCAGGACCAGGCCGACCGCCTCGTCCTTCAGCGAGGTGACCTCCCGCGGCTTCACGGCCTTCCAGGAACGCTTGCCCGGGGCCGTCTCCCCGGCATCGACCAGCACCAGCGTCTCGTCGGCCTGGGCGATCTCGATGCGCCGAACGCGGGCCTGGTCGAAGTCGAAGAAGGTCTTCTGCCTCAGGTCCTCGGGACCCTTTCGGACCCGGGCCAGGGACCACCCGGGCAGCAGGGCCACCTGCCCCCCGGGCTCCAGGGCCACGTAGCGGCTCCCAGACCCCTTTTCGGCGCCCACCTTGAGCACCCGCCGCCCCCCGTCCGTCGTCGTCACCGTGACGGTCACGATGGGGTCCTCCAACCCCATCTGGACACCCTGCCGTGCCGACGGGGGGAGAAAGGCATCGGCCTTCAGGGTCTCCAGGTCGGTCAGCAGAGCCTCCACGGCCGCCCGTCCCAGGGGCAGCCCCGCCGGAACCACCGATCGCCAGGTGTTCCCGGCCCGCTCGATCGCCACCCGACTGGTCCCGTCCCGGATCTCGACGGCCTGGACCCGGTCCCGGGGAATCCCGAAGAGCCTGGTGTCCCGCAACTCCCCGGTGTGCTTGCGCAACTGGTCATGGGCATACCGGGCCACCTTGCCGTATCCACCGACCCCCGAGACCTGCACGAAGGCCTGGTCATCCTTCAGGTTCGACAGCCGGATCTCGACCTGCCGGCCCCCCTCGAGGACCGCCGTGATTCGGAAGGACTGGTCGTCGATTCGCCAGCCCTCCGGCAGGGCATCGACGTACTCCTGGACATAGATCCCGGCCAGGGAGGCCACGTAGGCCGACACGTTCCCGGCGGCCAGGCCCGAAGGCACCTCGAAGCGCCAGGTCCGGTCCTTCTTCGGCGGGGCCTTGCCCGACTCGGACCCCTCCTCGGCCGCCTTCTCCGCCGACCCCTGGACCTCCGAGACCAGCCGGATCTCCCGGTCCTCCGGGTCCGGGGCCTCGGGGTCCCGGATCTCGATCGCCTGGACATCGCCACTCTCGAAGTCCAGCAGGCGGCGATCCCGGAGGGCCTTGAGGCCCCCTTCGAAGGGCCGACGGAGGTCTCGCTCCAGTACCCGCCAGACCCGGGAGTCCCCGGCGACCCGGACGAAGGTGTCCCCGGCTCCCGGCGGCCCCTCCTTCTCCTCCTTCTGGGCCGACCCGATCTCCAGCGTCACCTCGGGCTGACCCGCCCGGTGCCAGGTGACCCGGATGCGGTTCTGATCGTCCAGGCCGTAGGCCTTCTCGTCCTCCTTCGTGGCGACCGAGGGGATCACCGAGACGAGGTCCTCCTTCAAGACCTCCAGCATCTGCCGCACCTTGTAGCGATCCGCCCGGGCTCCCTCCGGGGCGCTCATGGTCCACTTCCGGGTGGTCCCGTCCCGGGTCAGCGTGACCCGTCCCTCGGCCGTCTCGATGTCGATCCGGTCGATGGGGGCCTCCTCCTCGGGCTTGTCGGTCTTCTGCAAGGAGCCCCATCCGGGGATGCGCAGTTCGGCCCCCCCGTGATTCCGAGGCCACCAGGCCACTGCCAGCACCACCACCAGGAGGCCCAGGAACACTCCCAGCAGAATGCGGGTCCCTCGGTTCATCTCAACTCCTCCTCCGTCGCGACAGGGTCCGGAAGACACCGTAGAGGGCGAAGAGGGCCGGAAGGCCCAGGATGAAGATCCACTGGATGGCCGTCTGCACCCCCGGGGCCAGGACCCGGATCGGCCGCTTCACGTAGGCCTTGGACCGGATGTCCACCAGGGCCTCGTTCTGAATCCCCCAGTCCAGGGCATTGAACAGGAAGTCCAGGTTCTGCATCACGATGGGCGAGATCTGGGTCAGGCGCAACTGCCAGTTCTGGAAGTTCGCGATGTAGTCCTTGAGGCGCAGGAAGAAGTCGGCCCGCCCGGAGGTGAGCATCGAGAGGCTGAAGCCGTCGAAGACCTTCTCGGGGCTCAGGTTCTCGAGGCCCAGATTGGACCCGATCACGAGCAGACGCCCCTGCCCCTGGGCCTGGAAGGGCCGCTCCGGAGTCGCCTTGTCCTCACCTTCCCGGGCCGGACGCTTCGGGATTTCCTTGCCATCAAAGAAGGACCGGAAGGTCCCCTGGATGGCCACCGCGACGGTGTGGGGTCCGTTCGAGGGGAGCATCGCCGCCTGGCGGATCAGGGCCGGCGGCGAGAGTTCCACGTTCTCCTTCACGGCGCTGGCATCCCGGCTCGACCGGATCAGTTCCACGACGGTCCGATTGGGGTCCTGGCGCGCCTCGTCGGTCACCGACAGGGTCGAGACGTAGGGCAGGGTCACCGAGGACAGCCGCTTGACCAGCACGTGGGACCGGTCCAGGTCCGAGAAGGTGGGCAGCAGGGGGTAGGGGAAGTCCCGCTGGCTCTGGAGCGTGTAGCGTCCCTGGCGCTGCAGTTGCAGGATCGTGATGTCCCCGAAGTCCCGCTTCTCCACCAGGATGTCCTGGTTGGCCTGGACTCCGTAGTGGGCCAGCAACGGCCCCAGATTCGTCGGCCGGGACTCCCGGTGCAGGTCGTCGGCGGTCATGTCCGAGGGGTCCAGGGACTCGCCGCCCTTGCGGAAGTTGTAGACGGCCACGTCCCAGGGATTCAGGAACACCAGCACCGATCGCCCCGACAGCAGGAACTGGTCGATCACGTAGAGGTCCCGGTCCGACAGGGGCTTCTCGGGCCCGAAGACCACCAGGGCCTCGACGTCGTCCGGGACGTCCTGGCCCGGGTCGATGCGCTTGAGCGTGAGGCCCTTCCGGGTGAAGAGGGCCCGGCGGATCTGCTCGTTGATCTGCTGGATCTGGTCCTCGATGGCCCTGGCCTGGGACGCGAACTGCTGCACCAGGGGGTTGTTCTGCCCCATCAGGCCCAGGACCTCCGGGCGGAACAGGGAGGAGGACTCGGCGAAGGGACAGAACTCCCGGTGACCGCACAGGAATCCGATGGCCTTGCGCCCGGGGCTGTCCTTCAGGGTCTCCTGGTCCCGGGCGGCCAGTTCGGCCAGTTGCATCAGGACCTCGATGGACTGGCCCAGTCCCTGGGACTCGCCCTGGGGGTCCGCCAGCAGCCGCTTCGCCTCGTCCAGGCGCTGCACGAAGGCCTGGGCGGTCCCCAGCAACTGGTCCAGGTACTCGTTCCGGCCCTTGAGGGCCTGAGCCTTGACGACCTCGGCCGCCACCACGTCACAGGTCCGGGCGAACCCCTCGGCGTCGGCCCGCATCGCCGCAAGGCCGCCGCCTCCCCCCTGGAACAGCGCGGCCAGGCCGGTCCCCTGGTCTCCCTCGGACTTCCGGTAGCCCTCGATCTTCTCGCGGCAGGCCTTCACGGCCCCGGCCACCCCTTCCCCGGCCTTCAGGAGGTCCTGCATCCCCTGGGATTTCTCGTATTTCTCCTTCAGGCGCATCAGGATCTTGGTGATCTCGAACTCGAAGTACTCGGGCTCCAGGGCCAGGGGATAGACCTCCATCTGGTTGCGATACTGGAAGGTGGCCCCCAGGGCATAGCGCCGAAACTCCAGTCGCCCGCCCTCCACCGCGGCCTCCTTGCCGGTGAAGAGCTCCAGTCGGGCGGCCTGGGCCTTGTTCTCCACGTCCTCGGTGACCCGGGTGACGTGCATGCGTCCCCCGGCGTAGGACCGGTACTCCTCCAGTTTGTCCAGGAACTCCCGGGCGACCCCCCGGATGTCCCGTTCCCGGCCATAGCCCAGGTCCAGCGTCCCCGGGAGGTCCGGCGAGACGAAGACCTGCACCTGGACCGAATCGAGGTCCCGGACCGCCTGGCGACTGACCTCCGACAGGGAGTAGCGCTTGTTGTCCGTGAGGTCCCAGCGGCCGAAGAGAAAGACCCCCAGCACGTTGACCAGCACCAGGATGCCCAGGATGGATACCACCGTGACGGTGGCGTTGACCCGGGCCGAACGTCCGCTCTGCGTCGCCATCTTCGCCTCCTACTTCCACTTCCGGGACTCGAGGGAGTGGCCGGCCAGGGCCAGGGCCCCCACCACCACCGAGAGGAAGAAGACCAGGTCCCGGGTGTCCAGGACCCCCCGGGCGATGGACTGGAAGTGATGGTGGAAGGACATCATGCGGGCGGCCTCCAGGGCCGGCAGGCCCACCGCCTCCGGGAGCCGGTCCACGAAGGTCAGGGCGGCGCAGAGGGCGATGGCGGTCAGGAACGCCGTGATCTGGCTCTGGGTCCAGGCGGAGGTCAGGAGGCCCACGGCCAGATAGGCCGCCCCGACCAGCAGGACCCCGAAGTAGCCGCCAACCAGGGGGCCCGGGTCGGGACTGCCGAGGGCCAGCACCAGCAGGGGATAGGGCAGCGTCAGGGCCGCCGCCACGCCCAGGAACCCCAGGGCCCCCAGGAACTTCCCCACGACCACCTCGGTCTCGGTCAGGGGCAGCGTCAGCAGCAGTTCCAGGGTCCCCAGTTTCCGCTCCTCGGCCAGCAGGCGCATCGAGATCGCCGGCAGGATGATCGTGAACAGGAAGACCATCCACTCGAAGAGGGGCCGCAGGGTCGCCTCCCGGGCCTCGAAGAAGTCCTCCTTGGGCAGCAGGAAGGGGATCCGGAAGAAGAAGACGACCCCCAGCAGCAGCAGGAACACCGCGATGGCGATGTAGGCCACCGGGGACCCGAAGTAGGCCAGGATCTCGCGCCTGGCCAGGGAGATCACGTTGCGCATGGTTCGGCCTCCTGGTCTCGAAGTCCCATCAGGACAGGGTCAACCGCTGGAAGATCGCCTCCAGGTCCAGGCGCTCCCGCCGGGACTCCAGCAGGGTCCACCCCGCCTCGACGCTCCAGCGGAACAGGGAGGGACGCAGGTCTTCCTCCCCCTTCGCAGCCACCCGGAAGACCCGGCCCGTCGCCCCGGGGACCTCCAGGGGGGTCACCTCGGCCACCTCGGGATGGCTCCCGAGCGCCAGCCGAGGGTCCGGGCTCCCCTCAGGAACCTGGATTTCCAGGCGGTAGGTGTTGCCGCCGCCATGGCGGGCCGTGATGGCATCCGGAGTGCCGTCGGCCCGGACCTGCCCCTTGTGGATCAGCACGATCCGGTTGCAGGTGGCCGTGACCTCGGGCAGGTTGTGGGTGGACAGGATCACGGTCCGGTCCTGGCCCAGGTCCCGGATCACCTCCCGGATCTCCACGATCTGGTTGGGGTCCAGGCCCGAGGTGGGCTCATCCAGCACCAGGATGTCCGGGTCGTGGATCATCGCCTGGGCGAGCCCGACCCGCTGGCGGTATCCCTTCGACAGGGTCCCGATCTCCTGGTCCATCACCGGGACGATCCCCACCCGAAGGGCCACCCGCTGGATCCGATCCGGGAGTTCCTGGTGGGAAATGCCCCGGATGCTGCCCAGGAAGGAGAGGTATTCCCGAGGCGTCATGTCGGTGTAGAGAGGGGCGTTTTCCGGCAGGTAGCCGATGCGGCGGCGCACTTCGAGCCCGTGGGTCACCACGTCCATCCCGGCCACGGTGACCGTGCCGGAGGAGGCAGCGATGAAGCCCGTCAGGATCTTCATGCAGGTGGTCTTCCCGGCGCCGTTGGGTCCCAGGAAACCCACCACCTCCCCCTTCTCCACCGTGAAGGAGACCCCATTGAGTGCCCGAATGGGCCCGTAGTCCTTCACCAGATTCCGGATCTCGATCATGGTCCTCCCTCCGCTTCCGATCCCCCGGCCCTCCCGGCGGACCCGGCCGGCCTGCAAACCCGTGCGGGCGTCCGTTTATTCCGGGGGCCCACCGCTGTCAATGGGGCAGGGTCCGGGAGGGGCCGCCCCTTCTGCTACAATGGCCCCATGCGGATCGAACGCCCCGCCCAGTTGCGCCTGGTCGGCCTCACCGGCGGCATCGGATCAGGCAAGAGCGCGGTGGCGGCCTGCTGGCGTTCGCTGGGCATCCCGGTCATCGACGCCGATGCCGTGGCCCGCCGCCAGTCGGAACCCGGGGGACCGGCCGTCGAGGCCTTCCGGGACGTGCTGGGGCCCGACGTGCTGGGGCCCGACGGGCGCATCGACCGTCGGGCGGTGGCCGCCGCGGTGTTCCAGGACCCCGACCTCCGGCGCGTCCTGGAGGATCGGCTGCACCCCCTGGTGATCCAGGAGGTCTCCCGACGCCTCCATCAGCTGGCCCGAAGCGGCTGCCCCCTGGCGGTGATCGAGGCCGCCCTGCTGATCGAGACGGGCCTGCACCGGGCGGTGGACCGGACCGTGGTGGTGACCGCCCCGGAGGACCAGCGCATCGCCAGGGTCTGCCGCCGGGACGGCCTTTCTGCCCAGGAGGTCCAGGCCCGAATGGCGGCCCAGTTTCCAGACGAGGCCCGGATCCCCCACGCCGATTCGATCCTTCGCAACGACGGACTGCTCCAGGCGCTGCTGGCCGAGGCCCGCCGCCTGGCCCTGGAACTGCTGTCGGAGACGGTCCCGGGAGACCGGGATCCGGGGAGGGGGACTACGCCTCGCCGTTGAGCCGCTGGCGCAGGCCGAGGCCCACCTTGAAGAAGGGCAGGCGCTTCGGGGGCACGACGACCTTCTCGCCGGTCTTGGGGTTCCGGCCCTCGTAGCCGTCGTACTCCTTCACGATGAAGTTGCCGAAGTTCCGGATCTCGATCCGCTCGCCCCGCTTCAGGGCGTCCACCATCTGGTCGAAGATCGCGTTGACGACCACCGCCGCCCGATCCAGGGAGATTCCGGTCCGCTTCGCCACCGCCTCGATCAGGTCCGATTTCGTCATGGAATCCCTCCCAGGGGCCTCAAGCGAAAGGGATGATAAACGAATCGAGCGGTCCGTCAAGTTGTCACCGTCGGCCTTCTCTGGTATGGGATGGACCGGGCGGCTTGAGTCCCGTCCCTTCTCCGCAGCGCGAGGATGCCATGAATCTGCCGTTCCGATTCACCCCCGACGCCCGGACCCCGAGGCCGATCCCGGAATCGGAGGTCCGGGCAGCCCTGGATCGCCTGGTCCGGGACGCAGAAGGCCCGGCGGCCTTCCTGGGATGCGGCCGGTCGGACCCGACGGAGGTCGAGGACCTGGTCCGGGGACTGCCGGCCCGGTTCCGCAAGGTGCTGGTGCTGGGCATCGGCGGGTCGGGCCTGGGGGCCCAGGCGGCCCTGGAGGCCCTGCGCCCCGTCCATGCCGCACCGGATGCCCGGGAGGTCCGGATCCTGTCCAACCTGGACCCGGTCTCGGTGGCCGCGGCGATGGACTGGTTCGACCCGGCGGACACCCTGCTGAACCCCGTGACCAAGTCGGGAACCACGGTCGAGACACTGACGCAGTTCGCCCTCTTCGCGGACCGGATCCGACGGGAGGCGGGCCCGGCGGGGCTCCGGGAGGGCATCGTGATCACGACGGACCCCGACCGGGGCGCCCTCCGGCGGGTCGCCCGGGCCCTGGGCTGTCCCACGCTGCCGGTGCCGCCAAAGGTCGGGGGACGCTTCAGCGTGCTGACCCCCGTGGGGACCTTCCCGATCCGGGCCGCCGGCCATGACCTGCGGCGCCTGCTGGCGGGGGCGGACCAGGTGTTCCGGCAACTGGAGGGCCGGGACCTCGATCACCCGTCGGTCCAGGCCGCCCGGACCCAGGTCGCCCACATGCTCGGCGGGTCCCACGCCCGGGTGATCTGGGCCTACTGCGACCGGCTCGCCTCCTTCGGCGACTGGTTCTGCCAGCTCTGGGGCGAGTCCCTGGGCAAGCCCCGGGGCGACGGGGCGCTGGGGCAGCAGCCGGTCCGGGCCATCGGGAGCACGGACCAGCACTCCCTGCTCCAGCTCTTCATGGAGGGGGCCCCGGACAAGCACCTGACCTTCCTCACGGTCGGCGGTCCCAGGCCCTCCCTGAAGGTCCCGGACCTCTCGGACCTGGACCCGGACCTGAAGGAGTTCGCGGGACGGGACGTCTTCGAGGTCTTCGAGGCCCTCCGGTCCGGGACGATGGCGGGTCTCATCGAGGCCGGTCGGCCCGTGGCCCGGATCCACGTCCCGACCCTGGACGAGGAGGCCCTGGGGGCCCTCTTCGCCCACTTCGAGGTGGAGACGGCGCTGGCAGGCTACCTGCTGGGCATCGACCCCTTCGACCAGCCGGGCGTCGAGGCGGGCAAGCGCTTCGCCCACGGCCTGCTGGGGCGCCCGGGCATGGAGGACCTTGGCCGGCGGGCCCGGGCCATCCTGGGCGAGGAGGAGGCATGAACGGCTACCTGCGGGAGATCGACCACCGCTACGGGCCCCGGGTCCACATCCTGGACGACCCCTACTGCCGGACCCTGCTGGCCGAACTGTGCCAGCCCCAGACCATGCAGCCGCGCCTCAACTGGCTGCTCCAGTCCCTCTACGAGGCCCTGCTCCGGGCCTGCATCAACGACCTCTTCCCGAAGCAGGTGCGTTCCATCCGGACCCGGATGGGGGCCGAGTACCGGGCGGACCTGCTGGACCCGCACACGGAGGTCGTCACGGTGGACATCGCCCGGGCAGGCATCAAGCCCTCCCTGGTGTGCTTTGAACTCCTCTCGACGGTCCTGGACCCGACGGGGGTCCGGCAGGACCACATCGTGATGAACCGGACCACCGATGCCCGGGGGGCCGTGACCGGCGCGGCCATCTCCGGCAGCAAGATCGGCGGCCCCATCGAGGGCAAGTTCCTGCTCTTCCCGGACCCCATGGGGGCCACCGGGTCCTCCTTGACCGAGGTGGTCCGCTGGTACCGGGAGCATGGTGAGGGCACGCCCCGGGGCTGGGTCAGCCTGAACCTGATCGTGACCCCCGAGTTCCTCCGGCAGGTGACCCGGGAGTGCCCGGAACTCCAGGTCTATGCCCTGCGGGTGGACCGCGGCCTGTCACCGCCGGCGGTGCTGGCCCTGGCGCCGGGAGAGGCCTGGGACCAGGAGCGGGGACTGGACGACCACGACTACATCATCCCGGGGGCCGGGGGGCTCGGCGAGGTGCTCAACAACGCGGTCCGATAGACGGCCGGCGGATCACCACCACAGGGAGGAGGACCATGGAGGGGGCGGATCGTTTCCAGATGCTGATTCCCGAGGACCGGATCCAGGCCCGGATCGCCGAGATGGGCCGACAGATCACGCAGGACTTCCAGGGTCGGGACCTGGTGGTGGTCGGGGTGCTGAAGGGGGCGATCTTCTTCCTGACGGACCTGGTCCGGCGGATCGACCTGCCCCTGGCGATGGACTTCCTGGGCCTCTCATCCTACGGCGATGCCACCGAGTCCAGCGGGGTCGTGCGGATCACCCAGGACCTCTCCCGGCCCATCGTGGACCAGGACGTGCTGGTGGTCGAGGACATCGTGGACACCGGCCTGACGCTGGCCTTCCTGCGGGAGAACCTGCTGGCGCGCCGGCCCCGGAGCCTGCGGATCTGCACCCTGCTCCACAAGCCCTCGAACACCCTCCGGGAGGTTCCCCTGGACTATGTGGGGTTCACGATCGAGAACCGGTTCGTGGTGGGCTACGGCCTGGACTACGAGCAGCGCTACCGCAACCTGCCCTACATCGGCTACCTGCCGCTGCCCCAGGCCCCCGCCGGATGAACCTGGGCGCAGTGGCCCCCGTGAGACCCAGGGCCCCCCACAGAGGCAGCCCGGCGACAGGGCGCGGCGGTCCTGACGGCGGGCCGACCCGGTCGCAGGCTCGCGGCTGGATCGGCGTGGGCGGCAGGCGAGGGATGGGGGCCGTCCGGTCCCTGGCCCTCTGGCCCTCGCGGCGACGCTCCTGCTGCACGGCAGTCCCTGGACATGCTTACGGTGCCGTGGATTGAACCGGACCTCCTCCAGAGGGGTCGTCGGGCGAATGCAGATCGACCGCACAGCGGAACCCCAGGTCCGGCTGGCGCTCGCCGTCCTCGTCTGCATTGCGCGTCCGGGACGTGGCGAACTGTTCGGCGTTCATCCGGTAACTGCCGCCCCGATTCACGCGGCCTTCGATCCCCTCGATCACACGGCCCCCGGGATAGGCCCCATAGGGAACCGACACCCAATCGCGCACATTGCCGCCCAGGTCGTACACGCCGGCCCACGAACGGTCCGCAGCACGGGATCCGGCACTTCGGACAGCGGGTCGCCTCCATGCGCTGTTTGCATTGCGGGCAGATTCGGGTACCGGCCATCGCCCACCTCGGATTCGGCGGGCCGATTCCAGCACGGCCGGACATCCGGGGTGGGTCGGGACAGAGGAACGGGGCCATCGGATCCAGCCCACGTTGACACGGACGATGGGACGTCCCGGGCCGGCTGGGATCACGGGCCCGTGCCGGACCTTCGACCTCCCCCCGGGAGGCTGTCAGCCCGGCACGGGCCCTCGGGTCTTCGTCCGCGAGACGGGTCGAACCGCATCGTGAACATCCGGACCTTCATGCCTCCCTCCCGGGGCAGCCAGCCCCAAAGGGTCAAACGGGCAAAGAGCAAAGGGTCAGGGAACCGACCTCGAAAGACGAAAGCCCAGGGAGTCGAGGAAGATGCCCGGGAGGTCCCTGTTGCGGTTCGACGCCCGAAGCCTCAAGGAATCGCTGTCCCACGAGCCGCCCCGGTCCACCGGCGTGCGGGAAAGGTCCTCCCACGCACGCCCGTCCGTCGGGGCCCCCTGATACGAATCTTGGTACCAGTCCTGCACCCACTCCCACACGTTGCCGGCCATGTCGCACAACCCCTGTTCCGTGTTCCCTCCAGGTCTCGAGCAGACCGGCCACGTCCCCTTACGAACATCGCATCCCACCCCGCTCCCGTCCCACATCACCGCCCTCTCGCACGTCGCC
>Ga0116186_1000219_pt1 | contig 73014 bp, 60 predicted proteins | sample AD_JPNNA4_MetaG_FD_89806 | JGI IMG/M metagenome (GOLD analysis project Ga0116186, IMG submission 89806) | Active sludge microbial communities of municipal wastewater-treating anaerobic digesters from Japan - AD_JPNNA4_MetaG | ecosystem: Engineered > Bioreactor > Anaerobic > Digestate | place...
ATATTCTTAATTTTATCAGCAATAATTTTATTTTTGGATTTATTTGATTCAATCAAAATAGTCTTGGTATGCTGATAATTTATTAATCCCAAAATAATCAAAGCTATCAGCGACGGAATAATCACATTATAAATAAGTTGCCTAAAAATTGTCGTTGGTTGTTTCATCATATTTATCTTTAATTCTTAATGTTATGATAACTTGTCCCGTCTTTGGCGGAAAAACTCGAATATTCTCAATTACTATTGTGTTTGCTTATAGTATAACATGCTCATTTCATAATTTTAGTTTTTACACTTTTTCAATTGGGTTAAACATAACTAAGCCTTCAGCAAATTCTGGATAATCAAAAATTATCTTATCAAAAAGATCTTGATAAACCATATAACAAACTACATTGTCTATGGCACAGAAAGAAGGGATTTGCATAGGATAACCGTGTGAAAACAAGCCTCCAAAAGCAGTTTTTTGATTGATTATCTCTTCATTGCCATCAAATGATTGAACTTTCACTTTTCCTTCAACAAGCATATATACTTTTACTTCAAAATCCTCATCAACACCTTCTATGTCTGCCCCGTCCTCGTATTTTTCGATTTCTAAATGCTGGGCAAGGTAATATAATCGGTCTGTCGGTACAGATTTTAAAAAATCTAATTCTTTCAAATACAGCATCTTGTTTATTATCAGATGCTCTGGCTCCGATATGTAATTTTTAATACTTGTATTTAACCTTATTCGGTTTTTCTCATCTATTCGCTTATAATAATTTTCAATTCTCTCAGGAGCATTTTTATGAACAATCAATGCAGCCAGCTCACTGATTAGCTCGTTTGGGTTAAACATTTGGGCAACCAGATCATCCGAAACTAGAAAATTCTCCAATTTCAAAATATAGAACAACGCACTCGCTTTTGTCCATGCATTAAGCTGGTTACAGTCACGATTTACTATATCTGTAAGAAGCTCATTTAAAGGAATTCGATCAACAGGGAAAAAATTCTGAAGAACTTTGACCTTTTCACTATCTGACGAATCATCAATCAAAGGAAATAAAGTTGGCTTAATGTCTTCAGAAACGACAAGCTCTAATAATTCCATAGCATATCCGGTACTTTCGGCGCTTTCGCTCTCGATATTCTGCCTGACATGAGATATTGTCTGAGCATCATAGGCAAGCGACAACAGTGTAAAAATATGTTCATAACCCGAATGTATCTCTTGCCCTATCGCTTCTTTGAGTAAAACATCATCGGTTGAATCTTTCAAACTCAAGCGGGCAGCTATGTTCCATGCTTCTATATTGATAGCATGCATCAACGACTGATGAAACAAATAATATGAATCGTCTGTCACCCTGTAATTTAATGATAACAATAATTTTGCCGAGAGTCTGGCAATGTGGATATCGTGATAATTGATTTTAAAAACAAGGCTTTTAGTTGCATTGTCTCCTCCAATTTTCCCTATAATCCTCACAATTTTGTATGAAAGCGTATCTTCATTCCCTGATTTGCTAAATAGGTGTTCAAGGTGTTCTATGGCTATATCTCCAAATTCTATTAATGAGTCATAAGCATACTTCCCGTAATCTGTTTGTAAAAACTCGGCAATAACCGGGCAAAGCTCAGCACTTTTAACCTTGGCAGAAGCTTTAATGGCAGCAATTTTAACCTGCTTGTCAAAATCGCGCAATAAGAATTTGAGGTGATGAGTATATTCAGCATTTCTGGACTCTCCAATAAGCCTGGCCGCCAACTCTCTGTCTGATGCAACCTTTGAACGGGACAGCGTAACAATTCTTTCATTTGCAAAGCCTTCAGCTAGTTCTTGGGTCAGCTCCCCTGCTATTTTTTTTGATTCTGCTGCAAATGAAATATTATCAATATGTTTAATAGCATCAATACCTTCATATAGCTTAAGATTAGAAATCCGTTCCAAACTATATTTTTGTACAGGCTCCAATTTATGATTTAAAAGATAAGGCACCAAACGCTCATAAACAAGGGGCTGCACCTTTTCCTGCAAGTTCATGATATACATTACTTTTGAGGTATTCTCATCTCCTTTGAGGGCTGTAGCTGCAATTCCTGTTGTTTTCTTAGTAATCTCAACTTTATCATGTTGCTTTAGTTTTACCAACGACTCGTCAAGGTTGTTTTTATATGCCCTGTAAAGTTTGTAAGCAACAAATAGCCATGCCACAAGCAATACTACCAATACTTCTGTAAAATGTATCAATTTGAAAAACGATAATGAACCTAAGGCAAATAAGACAATCCCTGAAGTCAAAGCTGATATTTCATTAACCGTACCATCAACGCGGGCTTGCACGTTGTGGCGTATCTTAACATCTACTGTTTGGTACAAAATTTTGAAAGATGGGACTTCTATTGAGCTTTTTAAAGCCACAGAAAACAAACGGCTCAAGGCAATAATCAAAAAGAAGAAAATAAAACCTCCAGCCGTAGTTGTATAACCGCCTATTACACCTATCAACACTGCAACTAATGACAATACAATCAATACAGCCGGAGATAGCACCAGACTAGTCCTTAACCCATATGTTTTCATAAACCTGCCATAAACCAATGTTTTGATAAGCAAGGTGAAAAACATAATGGTACCTATAAACACCCCAAGAAACTTAGCCATCTCATCCATATCTGGATATTTAGCCTTTGTCACTGCTAAAAACGAAAAACTGATAAAAAAGGCAGTTATCATGGACAGTGCCACAAAAATAGACATCAGCCTCACAAATGGGTTTTTAAATAAGCTCAAGAAGCTTTCTTCAGGCTCTTTTTCTTCCTTTTTATAAGCTTTTCCCCCAAGATTAGAAGTCTGGCCTGATATAACAAGCTGAAACACCAAAGCAACCATCGCACTTACTGCACTTATCAACAGGATGTCTTTAGTTTTTATATTAAAAGATAAAATTACTGGTACCGCATACGAACTTAATATAACCCCAATAATTTGCCCGGCATCAACCAAACCAAAGAGACGCTTCCCCTGTCTTAATGAGAAAATACGACCAGCAGTACCCCAAAAGCCAATCATGACAACAATATTAAGAGGCCCCATCAATACAAGCAATGCAAATACATGCCATTTGCTGGTAGTAACGCTAAATCCAGCCCATAATAAAGATGTTAGCAGTGCCACAACAAAAAGGTTCAATAAAGCCAGGTTTTTAAACTGCATCTTCGATTGTAATGACGAATAGATACTTGTCATAATAATACCTGCCACCCCTGAAATGGTAAAAGCCTTCGGTAACATATCTGGTGGAAAAACCCCTAAAAACAATGAGTTGGAAGCTGTATCGAGAGCTCCGTAGAAAATACCAAGAAAAACCGATTGCAATAGCAACAAGGTTACTATTGAAGCTTCATTAATTTCAACATTCAGGGCCTGTAGTAATTTTCTTAAGTATTCTTTCATTTCAGGTTAGTAATCATAAGGATTATGTATTTTACGTTCTTTCAAGACCTTCTTCGGCTTTATCTATCATCTCTTCTGAATGCTCACGGCCAAGATATTTGTCAATAGCAGAATGAACCCAATAAATAACAGGAGTAAGAGCGGCTGCCATACCTACTTTATAGATATATTGAGCTAATCCAAGAGCTATTACTTTACTAAAGCTCCAATTGCCTAACCAATAAAAAGCTATCAATAAAATCAAAAAACTATCTACAAATTGTGATACAAGATTGGAGCCGTTTGCCCTAAGCCAAAGCTTTTTATGACCAGTCTTACTACGGATAAAGTGGAAAACATAAAGGTCAACCAACTGTCCTACCAGAAAAGCAATTATAGAACCAACAATAATTCCCATGCCCTGCCTGAATATTGTTGAGTAGGCATAATTAATATCAAAAGGCTGACCAGACTTATCAAATCCGTTAACCTGAAGCCAATAATCAGATGGAGGGAGCTCTGTCCCACCAAAAATAATAATAAACCCATAAGCAATAAGAATTGCACCAAGAATACTTAACCGTCTGACCCCGGACTTCCCGAAATATTCGTTCACTATATCAGTAGTAATAAACACAAAAGGCCAAATCAGAATCCCTACACTCAGGTTCAGCGTAAACACTTCTCCCCCAATAAAAGGAATATTCAGAGGCGATATTCCAAATAATTTTTCAAGCGAAAAAATCTTTGCACCAATCACTTCTGCCAACATGGCATTGACTAAAAAGAACCCGGCAAGGATAATATACAAAACCAGTTCCTTATCGAACTTCTTGGGGGTATTTTTCATTGTAATGTTTTTAGGTTATATATCAAATTATTTTATTTTATCACATAATAGTTACAAAATATAAGCGTATTTACTATATAACTAATAAAATAAATTACCAAAGTAAAATATTTTCATGAATATACAAAAAATATTTATCTAACATTTTTTATTTTGTTTAGAAAATAAAGTATCATAATAACCTGCATAAACAATCAACCTTACATAAAACTTTATTAATAAAATTATTCTAAAATCAACTAACCCACTTCACTTTTACATCCCCCCAAAAAATTCACCTCTCTTTTTCGTTTATTCAACGCAGTTTTCCCTTTTTTCAATAATAATTAACACAAACCATGTTTTTTTAATCTGACTTTTGCATAAGGGTAAAATAGTTGTTAGTTGTTAATTGTTAGTTGTTAGTTATTAGTTGAAACAAAATTTATTAAAAAAACTAAGTATTCATGCAGGGTATTTTAAACAAAACATTGGTAGTTATAGTAGGGGTGGTATCTTTGAATGTTGTGGCGGGGGAAAAACCTATGTATAGGGCAAATGCCGAATACTATAAAAGAACATACGTTACAGAAACATTAAAAAGTGCGGCTCCTGTTATTGATGGAAAACTCGATGATGAATGTTGGCAACACGGCTCATGGTCTGAACAATTTGTGCAGCAAACACCCGATGAAGGTGGCCGCGCTTCAGAAATTACTATGTTTAAAGTCTTATTTGATAAAGAAAATATATACGTTGCCTTTCGCTGTTATGACTCTCAACCAGACAAAATACAAAATCTTGTAGGTAAACGCGATGAACTTATTGGAGATATGGTTGGAATAAACTTTGACAGCTATTTTGACAAGCGTTTTGGATATGAATTCAATATTACCGCCGGAGGTTCAAAAATAGACCAATTATTAAAAAATGACGGCTCGGCCGACGTAAACTGGAACGCTGTTTGGTATGGCGCTACAGCTATTGGAGATAGCGGATGGACTGCAGAGATGCAAATCCCGCTAAGCCAACTAAGATATAACGATAAACCAGACCAAATATGGGGCTTGCATGCATGGCGATGGATATCACGGCACATGGAAGAAGACCAATGGAGCCTCATCCCCCGAAACAACAGCGGATTCATATATTCATTTGGGGAGCTGCACGGTTTGAAAGACCTACAAAAATCACACAGCCTGGAATTGATGCCCTATATATTGGTTAGTGGCAAACGCTCTACAATAAAGCTTGACAATCCTTTTAACAAAAAATACTCAGGTTACGGGACTGTAGGTCTGGACGGAAAGATTGCCATTGGAAGCGATTTTACCTTAAACATGACGCTTAACCCTGATTTTGGCCAGGTTGAAGCAGACCCTTCTGTGATGAACCTGAGCGCTTTTGAAACTTTCTTGGCAGAAAAAAGGCCTTTTTTTCTCGAAGGAAAGAATGTCATGGATTTCAATATCGACAACGACATTCTCTTTTATTCACGAAGAATTGGACATCAGCCCATGCGCATACCCGATAGTGACGAAGGAAAGAAAATCTATACCTCTCCCCCTTCAAATACTTCTATCCTTGATGCCGTAAAACTGACAGGAAAAACAGCAAACGGCCTGTCTATTGGGATAATGCAAAGCACAACGAATGAAGAATTCACCCCGATTGATTCAAACAAAAGACAAAGCAATGTGCTGTCAGAACCTTATACAAACTATTTTCTGGCCAGGGTTCAAAAAGATTACAAAGAGGGTAATACCATTATCGGGGGTATCCTGACTTCCACCAACAGGTTTACGGATAACCCTCGTCTGAACAACCTTGCCAAAGATGCTTATTGTGGAGGCCTCGATTTTGTCCAATATTTATTTAACAGAAATTACGTAATAAATGCTAAAGGCATATTTAGTTACGTCCAGGGGGACTCTTCTGCAATTACCGATTTGCAAAGATCTGCTGTCCACTACTTTCAAAGGCCTGACAATAAAAATATACATGTTGATTCTACGGCCAAATATCTTTCTGGCAATGGAGGGAGCTTGTCATTCAGCCGTACAGGCAAGAATAAGCTTAGGTTTGAAGAGCAAATCTCGTGGAGAAGCCCGGGACTGGACATCAACGATTTAGGCTTTATCAACCGGGCAGATTTTGTGAAGCAAAAAGCCCGCGTTTGGTACAACGAGAATGTGCCCAATAAAGTCCTTCGTATGTATTATATTGGCTTTGAAAACGAACAAATATGGAATTACGAAGGCATACACGAAGAAAATTCATTTCTGCTTGACGCATACTTAAACTTTATCAATAAATGGGAAACCGGCTCTTGGATTTACCGGAGACAAAGTAATATTGACACCCGGGAACTCAGGGGAGGACCGGCTATGCGTATGAACCCTTTCTGGCATTTTGGGTTCAATGCCAACACCGATTGGTCAAAAAAATTTGCCTCAAATATCCACTACACGATTAGTCACGATTTTATAAGTGGTTCCAACGATTTTGAATGGGAACAGGGATTTTATATCAAACCTATCAACAAATTCAATATTGGCGCAATATATCGTTATGCAGAAAATTATTATCAAAAAAGCTGGGCTGACGATGGCAAACTAAATAACGAAACTAAATACGTGATGGCAAAACTTGTACAAAAAACTATGAGCTTTACCCTGCGGCTAAACCTAAACTTAACGCCCGACTTATCTATTCAATACTACGGCAACCCATTCATCTCAAATGGCAGTTATAGCAATTACAAGCTGGTTACCAATGCCATGGCAAGCAACTACTACGACCGTTTTGTAAATATCAGTGATAACGACATTAGCCGCAATGCAGATAATAGCGTTTTGACCATTAATGAGAATGGCCAAACCTATACCATTGACAATCCGGATTTCAACAAACGGGAATTCCATTCAAACCTTGTACTGCGCTGGGAATATCGGGCCGGTTCGGTATTTTACGTTGTCTGGAGCCATCAGCGGAGCAATTCGGACAGGCCTTACCCTTCCACGTTGATGTCTTCAACAAAAGACCTGTTGGACCAAAACAACGAAAATATCATCATGTTCAAACTGAACTACTATCTGAATTTGTAGTACCCACAACATTTATTAGCTTTGCTTTACAATTCATATAAATTGCACCACTATGAAACCATTTGTAATAGCAGTTTTTTCAGCATGTTTATTAATTGAAATTTCTGCACAAAAAGAAATTATAAAGATATGGCCTGATACTGTACCCAATTCTTTACAAAATAAGAATTATAAAGAACAAGAGATAGAAGCCTGGGGAAGGATGGGCTGGGCAAGAGTTTCAAACCCCGAGATTCATATTTATAAGCCATCTCCATCAAACAATAAACACATTGCAGTAATACTCATTCCCGGAGGAGCTTATTATCGTATAGCCTTTGAAAAAGAAGGGATAGACATGACAAAATGGTTAACCCAAAAAGGCATTACAGCGATTATCCTCAAATACAGGCTCCCAAATGACAGTATCATGAAAGATAAAGCTATTGGGCCTTTGCAGGATGCACAGGAAGCTGTCCGAATTGTCAGGCGCAATGCGGCACACATTGGCATAGCCCCCAACAAAATAGGAGTAATGGGGTTTTCCGCAGGAGGCCATTTAGCTTCAACCTTGTGTACGCGTTTTGACAAAAAATTGTACAGCTCAAAAGATACAGTAAGCGCCCGCCCTGATTTTGCAGCTCTTATTTACCCCGTTATTTCTATGAAAAAAGAACTTACCCACATGGGTTCTATGGAAAACCTTTTGGGTATAATTGCCAGTGATTCTCTTATAGCTGCATTTTCTAATGAATTGCACGTTTCAAGAAATACACCACCAACATTCCTGGTACATTCAGCAGATGATGGGGCTGTAAATTATCTTAACAGCATTGAATACTTCAAAGCGCTAAACAAAAATAACGTAAAATCTGAGCTACACATTTATCCTACCGGAGGACATGGCTATGGATTAGCTTACCAAGGCCAAACTGAAAAAAACTGGACTGCGTCATTTATTGAATGGCTCAAAAGTATTGAAAATAAGAGTATGTAAAAATCAAAAAACTAACCGCAAAGGTAGCCAGGTTTATCGCAAAGAACACAAAATGTTAATAATCAACAATCAAAATTTTGCGTACTTGATTTCTTTCTTGGCAAACTTTACGGTTAGTTTATACACCTTTTTATTTATAATCCATTATTATTTTGCAAAGCTCACTGCCCTCGTTTCGCGAATAACAGTAATCTTTACCTGACCCGGATACGTCATTTCATCCTGAATTTTCTTAGCAATGTCAAATGAAAGCTTTTCGGCATCCTGATCATTAACTTTTTCGCTACCTACAATAACACGCAACTCTCTACCAGCCATAATAGCAAAGGTTTTTGTTACACCCGGATATGAAAGGGCAAGGTTCTCAAGATCTTTCAAACGTTTGATGTATGCTTCAACAATTTCGCGACGTGCCCCTGGCCTTGCCCCCGAAATGGCATCACAAACCTGCACAATAGGAGCAATCAATGTTGTCATCTCCTCTTCATCGTGGTGAGCTCCAATGGCATTGCAAACTTCAGGTCTTTCCTTATATTTCTCAGCCAGTTTCATACCAAAGATTGCGTGTGGCATTTCTGGTTCATCATCTGGAACTTTTCCAATATCATGCAACAATCCGGCACGTTTTGCAAGTTTTGAATTAAGCCCAAGCTCTGATGCCATAATAGCACATAGGTTTGCAACTTCACGTGAGTGTTGTAACAAATTTTGCCCATAAGATGAACGATATTTCATCTTACCAATTAGCCTGGTAAGCTCTGGGTGTAAACCATGAATACCCAAATCTATAGCCGTACGTTTGCCAACTTCAATAATTTCTTCTTCTATTTGTTTTTGAACCTTCTGAACCACTTCTTCTATACGGGCAGGATGAATACGACCATCTGTAACCAGTTGGTGCAAAGCTAACCTTGCAACCTCGCGTCTTACCGGGTCAAAAGCTGAAAGTATTATAGATTCAGGAGTATCGTCAACAATTATTTCTACACCGGTAGCTGCTTCAAGCGCCCTGATATTTCTGCCTTCACGACCTATAATACGGCCTTTAATTTCATCGCTTTCAATATTAAAAACTGTAACCGAGTTTTCAATAGCTGCCTCTGTAGCTACACGCTGAATAGTATTTATTATAATACGTTTAGCTTCTTTATTAGCAGTCATCTTGGCTTCATCTACAATCTCGTTGATATAAGACATTGCCTGTGTTTTAGCTTCTTCACGTAACGACTCAACCAACTGAGCTTTAGCCTCCTCTCCAGACATCCCTGAAAGAGATTCAAGCTTCTCAACCTGAGCTTTATGCATCTTATCAAGCTCTTCCTGTTTCTTCTCTATCAATTCGGTCTGAACCAAAAGGTTTTCTTTCAGTGTTTCTAACTCTCTCTTCTGTTTTTGCAACTCCTCAAGTTTTTGCGAAACAGCCTGCTCCTTTTGTTTGATACGGTTTTCACCTTGAAGCATTTTATTATTTCGCTCATTGATAGTTTTCTCATGTTCTGCTTTTAACTGAAGAAACTTTTCTTTTGCTTGCAAAATCTTATCTTTCTTGATAACCTCTGCTTCTATTTCTGCTTCTTTAAGAAGTTTCTCCTTCTTTTTTTTCAATATTGCCATATAGGCAATATAACTCAAAATACTTCCCCCCACAACCCCAATAGCCACAGCTATACCCGCTGTTACAATAATGGAGGTTATAATTGTCAATATGTTCATAATTTATAAAGTTTTATATATTAAAATAAAAAGGCCCGCAGCTATTCCTTCATAAGGGTAAGAAACCCCAAAGTGTTACGTTTGGAGTTGCCGCTTGTATTCAAACTTCCACCGTCATCCTGAGATGAACCCTGACTTGCAGGGCGAGGCCTGTTCTACAACAAACGAGCAATACTCGTAATGGCATTTGTGTTGAGTTTCACGCCAATTGAAGAAATAATGCGGGCTTTATCTTTGTTAAAGAACTCTCTCCTCTTTTAAAAATTGCTCCAGGTCATTATTTAGTTCTGACAGTTTGGAATTTAAAACCTGTTCTCCAAAAACATCTTCCAACTCCAAATTTTTTATTACAAACTGCAATGCTGCCATAGCCAAAAAGTCTTGCATATCTTTGTCGTTATCATTGTAACGTTGCTTATACTGCAACACTTTCTCATTAATCAGTTTAGCAGCCTTGCGAATTTTCTCTTCATCCCTCCTGTCAACCTTTAGTGGATAATACCTGTCTACCAAATTAACTTTTATGGATAACTTATCGTCCATTAAAATATTTTACCTGTTTAATTGCGCAATACATTTATCTATTTCCCGCACAAGATTGGTAACTTTTACCTTGGCATCATGCATATCAGACGCATTGCCTGTTATAGATTTAGCCAACTTCAAAGTACTCAATTTAACTTCCAATGCTTCAACTTCACTAACTTTTTCATTTAGCGATGCTGAAAGTTCTTCGACTTTTTTTTTCAACTCATTGCTAATGCCTTTTTCTTTCAGATATGCTGACTTTAAAAGGTCAATTTTTTTTTGCAACTCATTGACTACAAAATCATTATCACCTTGCATGGTCGTTGTTTTTCCTTTTACAAATATAATACAGCTTTTATATTTTATACTAAATTCAATGTTTTTTATACTATAAACGTTTTTTGTGCTTTTGTGTTCTCTTCAAACTGTATATTTTCAAAGATAAGTTTCTTAGATTTGCAAAAAAATGCATTATGCCCTTTAATTTTAAACCTTTTATAACTTTAGTTTTTACGTTTTTTTTTAACACTCTTTTTTGTCAGCAAAAGTATAATCCTCCATTAGCCACAGGCTTGAAAATTTCCGGAGGCTTTGCTGATGTCAGAAATGGCACATTTCATTTTGGGCTGGATTTTTCTACCGAAAAAAAAACCGGAATACCTGTATTGGCAATAAATAGTGGATATCTCGCCCGCATAAAAGTTGAGCCCGGAGGTTATGGAAAAGCCTTATATATAAAACATGCAGATGGTACAATGTCTGTGTATGCCCATCTGCAATCATTTAACGATACTATTGACAGCATTGTAAAAGAAATCCAATACAACAGCTCTTCATTTGCTATTGATTACACTTTTGATAAAACTAAAATATTGGTAAAAAAAAGCGACACTATTGCATTTTCAGGAAATTCAGGGCAATCAACAGGGCCACACCTGCATTTTGAAATACGCGATGACAAATCGCAAAAGCCATTAAATCCGCTTTCTTTTTTGAAACAAATTAAAGACAGTATCCCTCCTGTTATTGAAAAACTCCTGATTTATAAACCTCAAAAATATATTAACAAATTGGGCCTCCCTTATTATAAAGTAACAAAAAAAGATACTACAGGAAAACCTTACATCAAGGTCCCTCAAAACTTTGGGATTGGAATTGATGCGTATGATAATATTACAGACAGCTCAAGAAAATTTGCTTTTTACGAAGCCAAACTTTTTTTTGATAATATACTGATTTATCACATGAAAAACGACTCGCTGGCTTTTGACAATATGGCTTCTGTAAAAGGCATTGTGGACTATAATCAAAAAACAAACTTCGGAAAAGTATATTATTATATGTTTAAGTTTCCTTGTAACCAATCAATAGTAAATAAATATGCTTTTCATGATGGGCTGATTAGCCTGCAAGATACATTTGTTCATTCTTTGAAAGTAGAAGTTAAAGACAATAGTGGCAATACTGCTTCATGGATAACAAATATTAAGGCAGATTCAGCATTAAACAAAACAGAGTTGAAAGGCTTGGAAAATTATAAGATCTTATGCCACCAGCAAAAAGAAATAAAATATAAAGAAGTAATGCTTATTTTTCCTTCGAATTGTTTATTTACTGATGTTTTGATTGATATAAAACAAATGAAACCAATAAATTCAACATTGGCACCTGTTGTAAAAGTTGGTGACCCTGGCATTCCACTCTACAAAGCTTTTTATATTTATTTTGATATAAAAGTTATTGCTGACAGCCTCAAAAAAAAGCTTGTAGTAGTTTCGCTTGATGAAAATAATAAGGCCTACAGCATTGGAGGAGAAATACTCAACAACACAATTAAAGCAAGTGCCAGGTCTTTTGGCAAATTTAGCATTGCTTTAGATACTGTAGCCCCCAAAATAGTACCTTTCAATGTTAATAAAAATAAACTTCTCAATAAAGACAGTATTAGTTTTGAAATAACAGATAACCTCTCAGGCATTGAAAAATATGAAGTTTATATAGATAACAAATGGGCTTTGTTTGAATATGACCTGAAATCCAACACCATATATTTTACAAACAAGCAGAAAAAAAAGAATTTGTTTGACAATCCTGAAAAATTAGTTATAACAGTATGGGATAAAAGAAATAATTACACTACAAAGCAATTTAATTTTGCACGATAACATGTTTTTTATACCTTAGCCCTCAAAACTTAACTAAACTTACAATGAAAAAAACGGTCTTATTCTCTGCTATTATTTTAACATTCAACACTTTCATTTCATTTTCGCAAAAATATTCGAATAATCAGTTTGTAGTATTTTCATACTCCTTAGATGTTGATGCCAAAGTTAAAACAGAACTTCAACCTCTCGAAAACTACATCCAGGTAAGGACTGATAAAAAACAAACCAAATTGGACGCTATGCTTGTTCACTCGGTTTATAAAATTGTTACAAACCTTTTAGCTGATTCCCTGAAAATTTTCTTCCTCCCTCCCAATTCATTTGGAGATGCTATCAAATATGACGATTATGGCTATCCAAATATTTTAATCCAAAAAGCAATCAGGTTATCAGACAGCAAGTATTTTATAAAAATTAGTGTATCAATTGAAAACAGCAAATATGACGAAAAAGGGAAAAAATTGCAGGAAGGGCTTTTTTACCCGGTAGTCAACGTGTCGTTAGATATATATAACAAATTTGGGTTTAACCCCATTCAAACAGCTGAAGGTCAGGCTGTTGCAGTAACCCCTGTTAATGTTACTCCTGATTTTATTGCCGGTCTTGAATTTGTCAATTTAGACAAGACCGTAAGCACTACCAATGAGAACCTTATGTCATTAATCAAAAGGGCTATGAATGAAGCTATTTACAGTATTATTTATCGAAAACAAAAATAATACTTACAGCCATGAAAAGCTATAAGGTGGTTGGTGTTATGTCTGGAACTTCGCTTGATGGGCTGGACATTGCATTGTGCGAATTTTCAAAAAATTCACATAATTGGAACGGCAAAATATTAAAAGCAGACACCATTGCATATAGCCAACAATGGCGTGAACGCCTAGACAATGCCAATCAACTCTCGGGATATGAACTAATTAAGCTTGATACAGAATTTGGGCACTTTATTGGCACTGAAATTAAAAAGTTCTTATCAAAAAAAAAGGGGAAAGCCGATTTTATTTCTTCTCATGGACATACTGTTTACCATCAACCTGCTGAAAAAATAACCTTTCAGCTTGGCAATGGGGCCGCAATTGCAGCAGCAGCCTCTCTTACCACCATAAGCAACTTCAGGGTGCTGGATGTAGCTTTGCATGGACAAGGGGCGCCGTTAGTCCCCATTGGCGACCAAATGCTTTTTAGCGACTATGATTATTGCCTGAACCTTGGTGGTTTTGCAAACGTATCGTACAGCTGGTATAAAAAGCGAATTGCTTATGATGTTTGTCCTGTAAATATTGTTATCAACCGCCTTGCTCAACAATTAGGGCATGAATACGACAAAGATGGCGAACTTGCCAGACAAGGTAAGATAAATGATGCACTGCTAAAAGAATTAAATAAAATAGATTATTACAATACTCCTGCCCCAAAATCGCTTGGCAGAGAATGGGTAGATGACGTTTTCAATGGTGTACTTGCTAAACACAAATGCTCTATAACCGACCAGCTTAGGACTATATACGAACACATAGCATTTCAAATGTACCGTGTATTCTCTGGTACTGCTTCAAAAAAGATTCTTTTAACCGGAGGCGGTACACACAACAAGTTTTTGGTTGAGCTTATCGGGAACCGTATTGAATACAAATTAGCTATTCCGGAAAAAGAAATTATTGATTTTAAAGAGGCATATATCTTTGCCTTCTTAGGTGTATTAAGAATGAGACAGGAATACAATTGCCTATCATCTGTAACTGGCGCCAGACATGACAATGTAGGAGGCAATATTTTTATAATATAATCAATTCTTTATATTACCAAGGCCTTCTATTTCAACAAGCAACTCGGGCCTGCAAATATCTGCCTCAAGATATAAAGTCTTAACATTATTGGCTATCACGTCTTCTACTGCTCTTACAACCTCAGTTGTCATCTCTCTTTTCTTTACATAAACACGCAGATAACTTAGGTTTATTTCTCCAGGCATAACCTTACATTGCTGAAGATTTTCAATTCCTGTCAACTTCTTTATATTCTCTACAGTATTAACACTCTGCTTACCAACCTGCAAAATATTATCCGAATCCTGACCTTTAATTGCTGCTGTACCCGAAATAAATATTATCGCCCCCGAATGGTTTTGTAACACCTTAGCCCGTTCAAACTTTGGCGATGAAGGTAATTTATTTATTGAACCGGCAACAAGAACTTTTTCGGTGTACTTATGGGCATCATACTGAACAGGGCTTTTGACCGGAATTACCTGGCATGTATGATTACTTTTAAACGCAAACAAATCAACAACAACACCTCCACATGCCATACCTATCCCGGTTGCCGCAGGATAACCATGCTTAAATTCACATTTTGAATAAAACTCTGTCCGAATATCGTTAAAAATTTGGTAATGCTGGTTCGGTCCGGTGTAATCCACTATTTTTTCGATATAATTCCATTGCCTGATTACATCTCCAAAGTCGAGCCCCTCTATTCTTAATATTTTCTCCGCTTTTTCAAAAGCAGCCCAGGCTTGCTTTTCAATATCTGTTTCGACCCTTTTCTCACCCAACCCTGAAATGATAAAATATTCGCCTTCTGTAGATGCTACCTTCAAATATGAAATATTATCACATTGACAAACTTCCAGTTTAGTAACATTTTCGGTACTTACAGAAATAATTTCTACTGAAATTAAATGCTGGTAAGGAGCTTGACTAACCACACTAATTGGTGCAAATTTTTCAATACGCTCCCAATCTCCCTGAACCAGCCCGACAAAATTGTTATAATCTTCATTACTATCAACATCTACAAAACAAGTAACTTTTATAACTGCTTTATTATTATTTTGAGATTGATAATGCTTAACCTGTTGAAGACAAGAATGCCATTGATCTGTTAAAGTACCGCCAACTTCAGGAAAAAAAATTTCAACAAGTGGTTCAACCAGAAGATTATCTACATTAGCCATAAAAAAAAACCTCTCTCAGATAGATATTATCAACAATATTATTATAATTGTGTCGCCCAAAAGTAATAATATTTTTATTCTATAAAAATAAAGTTGATATGATAAAAAAAGTACCATATTACGGCAGATGGATATTCTTTATCCTACTTTCTGCTTATATCGTTCATTTTATTTTTTTTAATATCAATCCGATTTTCATCCATTCGGCACAGCAAACCTCATTTTACATAAACAGCTCATATTTTGACAATTTTTTAAATTACCCCGGAGCAATAGCCGAGTATTGTGGATCATTTATAGGCTCTATTTATGGAATACCTTTCTGGGGAAGCCTTGTTGCCTTTGCCATGATTATATTGTCCATGATCATGTTTTATCTAATTCTTTCAAAAATTTATAAAGAAAAGCTTAGCTTTTTGTGGATGGCTATCCCGGCTTTTCTGATGTTGAGTTTAATGCAAGATTACTATTTTCCGCCTTCTGTTTTTGTCAAAGCCTTTTTTCTACTTGTCTTCGTATATTTTTCTGCATCATTCAATTTCAATCAATATGTAAAACTGTTTCTAATATTAATACTTTCTCTATCAATATATTACACTCTTGGCAGTACTATACTTGTTATTTACCTCATAAGCATATTATGTTTGGATGTTGTAAATTCAAAACAGCATCTAAAAACCACACTCAAAGGGCTATTTTATATAGTTTTATTGTTTATCATCCCTTATTTGGGCCAGAAATACTTTTTCAACATTGCAGATGAGAGGACATGGAAAGACTTGGTACCTGTACTCCCTCCAATAATTAAATATACCGAAACCTATATTTTAAACGCATTTATTTTTTCATTGCCAGTAATGATTATCTTTATTGCATTGATAAAGTATGCCGAAAACAAGTTTCACAGCGAGAAACAAAGCCAATTCGTCCAGTTTATCAACAATTACAGCATTAAGCCGCTTTTAGGCTTTATTGTTATAGTTTTTATTTTTTTGCATTTCCTTCCTAAACAAATGGATTTAAGCCAAAAACAAAAAGTATTGACTGCTTATTTTGTTTCGCAAGAAAAATGGGAAGAAGCTATAAATACAGCTATTGAATCATCTGATAACTATGATTATTTTATCAATATCAATTTCAACAGGGCTATATACAACAACGGGCAATTTGCAAACAGGATACTGGATTATCCGCAGCTTTTGGGCATCTCTTCATTTTATCCCGATGCTAATACTACAGGCCAAATCACTATTATTTCAAGCGATTTGTATTACGAATTAGGCTACATTGGCGAAGCATTGCATTGGGCATACGAAGGATTGTCTATTTTACCCTGGAACCAGCATTTACTGAAAAGGTTAGTCATGTGCAACCTGATTGAAGGCAATACCCAAGCTGCATCAACCTATCTTTCTGTATTGAAGGATGCAGCATGGAGTGATGGATTTTATGATAAATATATTGCATATCTCTCAGACACATCCCTATTATCAAAAGATAAGGAAATTGCAGAGAAAAGACAGTTTATGCCAAATAATTCTTTAATTCCCAACTCTATTACGCACAAACTAAAAATATTGCTGGCAAAAAACAATAAAAACCAAAGGGCTCTTGAATATCTTGCAATTTGTTACTTATTAGACCACAAAATAGGCGACTTTATGCTGCTATATCCCGAACTGAAAAAAATATATCCGGAAAAAATGCCCCAGATTTATGAGCTTGGGGTTATTTTATATTGCTATAACACTGACAGAAATTTGTTAAACCAATTTACATTCAGTAAAGAAACCCAAACATATTTTGTCAATTACAGCAAAATCATGAAAAAACATAAAAACAACAAGTCGTTAGCACAAATTGAACTTAAAGAAAACTATCAAAACACTTATTTGTATTACCTTAGTTTCTTGAGTCCTCTGGTAACAAAAATGGAAATAAAAAAACGTGAAGTAAAAAACTAAAATTCAAGGGATGACAATAAATACCTGCAAATCAACACTTTTGTTTCTGATACTATTTACATTGGTATCATGTAACTCTATTCCTACTGATTATTCAAAACTTGAAAAGACACCCGCTATTTATCCTGATTACACTGCAATAACAATACCCTCAAATATTGCACCATTAAATTTTTGTATTGAAGAACCTGGGACAAAATATTGTATAACATTCTCTTCTTCAAAATCAAAGGGGTTTACCATTCTTCAAAAATCTAATAAAGTTATTATCCCCCAAAGTAAATGGGAACGTTTGCTTGCGGAAAATATTGGCAATAAAATACTTATAGACATTTATGTATATAACAATCAATGGTTTAAATATCAAACAATAGAAAATACCATTGCCCCGGAAAAAATTGAAAGCCATTTGTGCTACAGGTTAATAAACAGTGTAAATATTCTGTGGAGAGAGATGGGCATTTATCAGCGAAACCTGGAAAATTATGATGAAAAACCAATATTTCTAAATCGTTCAACAGATCTTGGGTGCGTGAATTGCCATCATTTCAACAAAGCCAATCCCAAAGAAATGACCCTTCATTTTAGAAAATATAAAGTTGGAACTATTATAACTACAAAAGATTCAATAATCAGGCTTGACACAAAAACACAATACACCATGTCTCCTTTTGCCTATCCTGCCTGGCATCCTGACGGAAAACACGTTGCTTACGTTGTAAACAGGGTAAGACAAATATTTACTTCTACCAAAAGTTATCATGACGTAGTATTTGATGAAGCGTCAGATATTGTAATTTATGACATTGAAAAAAACACCGTTACCACATCTCCATTATTATCAAGCAAGAACAGGGAAAACATGCCAGCTTTTTCACCAGATGGCAAATACCTTTTTTACATCTCAGCTGCCCCCAAAACCTCTGATTCAAGCGAAATATACTCAAAATACGACCTTTTGATGGCTCCATACGATGCAAATACCAATACTATAGGACAAGTTGACACTATTTTAAAATCTAAAGAAATAGATAAAAGTATTTCATACCCAAGAATATCGCCAGATGGACGATATTTGCTTTTGACAATGTGCAGGTACAGTTACTTCCCAATTTTTGATAAATACGCAGATTTGTATATTTTTGACCTAAAATCAAAAAAACTAAGCCCATTGGAATGCAACTCGCCATATACCGACAGCTACCATACATGGTCGCAAACTGGCCGCTGGATAGTTTTTAGCTCTAAAAGGATGGACGATGCTTTTACCAGGCCGTTTATCGCCTACTTCGATGCCAGTGGCCACGCTCATAAAGCTTTCGTTATACCTCAAAAAAATCCGGCATTTTATAAAACATACCTGAAAAATTATAATCTGCCTGAATTTATCAATGGAGAAGTTAACATTTCTGATATTCAGTTGCGTGATTTAGTACAAACAAATCCAAAAAAAGTTAAATTTGATGAAAAAATTGACATTGATGGACTTTCAGGAGCTTCATATATAAAAAAATAAATAAACAATAATTACCCTTAAAAAAAAATCATGATGAAAAACAAAAAATTCAATTGGTCAACACAAACAAAAAAAGGACTTTTAGCTTTTAAAGTTATTACATTAAGTCTTATCATTTTAGGTATTAATAGTTGCAAAAACGACGAGTCGTTGCCTGAAATTGCACCAAAGTCAATGTTTACATTCTCTTTTGACCCTAACAATACCAAAATCGTCCATTTCCAGAATGCAAGTAAATACATTAACCAAGATACCAAATATTATTGGACATTTGGAGATGGAGACACTTCAATAATTGAAAACCCTGTACATACCTATGCAAACAATGGAGCCTATCAGGTAGTACTTAAAGTATCCAACAGTTCATATTCAGACAGCTACTACCTTTCAGTAGTTGTAAGCGACAAAGCTGTTGATAGTACATCATTAATACCTGTTGTTTCTTTTGTTTATTCGCAAAAAGGCAGAAGCATCCAGTTTCAAAATTCTTCTTCAGGCATTGACGAAAATGCTACTTTTAAATGGACATTTGGAGATACCACCAGCTCTAATGCTGAAAACCCAACTCATATATATAATGCCGATGGCTTTTACAGCGTTGTATTGAAAGTGACCCAAAACTATAAAAGCTATAGTTACGCCAAAACAATCTTTATTTCAGAGGCCGAAATCCCTGCATTCGACACATTAAAACCAACTGCATCATTCTCATATTACTATCAAAACAATGTAGTGTATTTTGTCAATACCAGTTCAAACGTAACCAGCAATACAAAATACACTTGGAATTATGGAGATGGCAAACCTACAGAAAATGCCGAAAACCCAAACCATACTTTTGTAAATGGCAAATATAATGTAGTGTTGAAAGTTACAAACAGCAAATATACAGTTACCTCAACACAAACAATAAATGTACCAGCATTACAATCAGATTATGACTGGAGTAAAAAACCTGTTGCCAGGTTTGTTTACACACGCGAAGGTAAAGGGGTTTATTTCCAGAATGCAAGTTCAAACATCACCCCGGATACTCAGTATTTATGGACTTTTGGGACTATTGAAAACGGGCTCCCTGCCACTTCAACATTAGAAAATCCATATTTTGTATATTCAAAACCAGGCACTTACTCAGTTGTACTAAAAGTAACCAATGCCAATGTTAGCGATTCATACCCAATAGAAATTGTTATACCTTAATGAACATAAAAACAAATAAAAACTGGTGGCCCTCTTTTCTGACATTCTGGGGGTTCGCCAGTTTTTTTTATGGGCTATTCGTAGTTTCTCTCAATTATACACACTTCCCTTTCGAAGGGATAAAAGGATTTGCAACAATAATTGCACATTGGGCATTGATTACAGCAAGCTCAGGTATTATTATATATTGTTTATTTTTAAACCGTTGGGCTTTTGCTCTGCTTTTCCCAATTTTTACAACAATTACAGGTATTATAGCCTACTTTATTTTTCAATATGACATTAGCATAAACACAGCAGTAATACAATCCACTTTCAACACTAACCTTGACGAAGCTTCAGGCCAGATATCTTTGCAGTTGATATTATACCAGTTCTTTATAATTACAATTTCTGGGTTCATTGCATTCAGAAGGTTTAAAGTCAAACTGCCCAAACCTTATTGGGTTCATTGGGTAATAATTATATTGGGATTGTTGGCAATTAAATGTATTAACAATTACAGGTTCAATACCATATATCAAAGAAATCCCTTTTCGCTTTATCTTGGGCTCAAAAATTACCAGCGAGACAAACTTGAATTGTCAAAAACACGGATTGACATTAGCAAAGATGCTGAATGCCATGAAGACAGCATAACAGTAATTGTGGTAATTGGCGAAGCCCTGCGTGCAGATCATGTCAGCCTGAATGGCTATTATAGAAGTACCTTTGATAAGGTCAAAGCATTCAACCCCGTTTCGTTTCCCAATATTTATTCAGAGTGGACACATACCCTGCAAAGTGTCCCCCATATTTTAACACGTGCCGATAGCAGCAACCATAAGCCTTCATCAAACGAAACCTCTTTTATATCTGTTTTCAGGGCAGTTCAATTCAAAACCTGGTGGATTGGCAACCAGGACCTAAGCCTGATAGCCCTGCCATTTGCCAAAGAATGCGATTCTATTTTTATTAACGAGCCATATAAATCAGATTACAGCTTTACCGGTAAATATGATGGACAGCTTTTGCCACAAATTTCAAAAGCCATAAATAGTACAGCCAACCGAAAGCTCATAGTTGTTCAACAAGTTGGGTGCCACTGGTGGTATCCATCATATTATCCCCCTGAGTACGAAATATTCAAGCCATCTATAAAAACCAAATCATTTAATGTTGAAGATAAGCAAAAGATTATCAATGCTTATGATAATGCCATTTGTTATACCGATTTTTTTCTTTCTGAAATACTAAAAAAGCTATCAAAACAAAAAGCTATTTTGTTCTTCCTTGCCGATCATGGTGAATTATTGGGCGAAAATGGCAAATGGCTCCATGCACAAGATACAGAATACGAGAAAAATCCGGCATGCTTTATTTGGGCTTCTGAAAAATACCAAAAAGCATTTCCTGAAAAAATGAAAGCATTGAAAACAAACCAATACAAAAGGTTCAGGACAGATTTTCTTTTCCATTCTGTACTTGATGCTGCTGAAATCTCACTACCCTTGTTTCAGAACACTTTAAGCATTTTTGAGTAAATTGCAATTATTCAGATGTTATACATTCATCTACAAAAAATGTACATTAGTCAAAAAAGTCAGTATTTGTTAGCTTTTGCAAAAATATAATATTAGTTTAGATGAATTAAATCTATCTACAAATGGAATTGTCCAACACTTCACAAATTGAACTTGAAGACCTTGACAAATCTTCCATTGACACATTATTGCTTATCATAGACGAACATCTTGGACACAGTTTTGATGAAAGAATTTTTTCGGTAAAAGCAAAACAGAAATTTGTATTGTATTTATCTGATAGCAGTGAGTGTATTCGATGTGCCAAAGAGAAATTTATTGAACATAATTTCAGATTGTGCAATTTGCCTGATAATAGCTATGATTCTTTTATAATTGAAATACAAAATATATGTAACGAACGAACAAGTAATAAAATCAAGCTGTTGATAGATAATACACTGGCTTCTTCGATTTGGTATGGCTACATTCTCAGGTTTTTTGCCAATTGCGAACTTCCAATGGATACGATTGAAATTTACTTTTCGAATTCATTAATTCAATCCAATGTCCCACTAAAAAGTTCTAAATCAAAATTTACATTTAATCCATTGTTTATCAATTCGAATACCAATATCGAAAAGCGGCCTTTAGCCATCATTGTCGAACAAAGCTTTTTCAATAAAGAATTTATCAAACTATTTGAAAATCAATTTAACCCTAAATATGTAATTTGGTTTGTTGAAAAACGCATCGCTGACAGAATTACATTAAATGAGCAAATATCCCGGGAATTAAAATGCAACGTAGAAATTCATAATTTTCTTGAAAATAAAGTAGAAGAAACAGATACAGCTTTGAGACAGTTGGTAATAAGGTTAAGGCTCAATTATAAAGTATCAATACTTACCACTCATTCAAAAACATTCTCTCTGATAGCATCATTAATTAATGCAAGATATCCAGACGTTGACATTTGGCAACAAGAGCCAGAACCAGTAAAAATAAGCTACGAAAAAACTAACTCGTTGATTTATAAAGCTGTAATGATCAACGACGAATTGGAATATTAAAAAAAGCGGGCCTGTAAGCCGGGTTCTGTACCTCAACGAATTGAGTTTTCTATCATTTATCTCGACTTAACATTACTGCTAAGCTCTAGCGGCCTACCCTTCTCAACAATTACCCTTTCGGATAAAAACAAAGCGGGCAACTTTGCAAACACAAGGTTTATTGAGATATACATGGCCTTGCAACCCATAAGGTGTACGGCTCCTAATGTTACCATCAGGACCGGTAGGCTCTTACCCTGCCTTTTCACCCTTATCCTGATTTAGGACCTGTAGAATCTTACAAAGTAAAATTCTCAGCATTCTTTATCGGGACGGTTATTTTCTGTTACACTACTATACCCTCACGGATATCTTTCTGTTAGAAAGTATGGTGCCCTGTGTTGCCCGGACTTTCCTCCTTCGCCGAAACGAAAGCGATAGAACGGCCCACTTTTATATTAATTAGCCAATTTGATAATCTGATAATCAGCCAATGAAAATCTTTTAAGTAATATAATTTGCTAATTTGCTAATTTGCTAATTTGCTAATTTGCTAATTTGCTAATTTGCTAATTTGCTAATTATTTATCAGGTTTTTTCACCCTCACGCTCTTTTGCCACACCAGCATATTGCGGGCATGGGCAAGAAGTTCCTCAGCCATTTCAGTATTTCCATCTTCTTTTAAAAGATTGGCATAAAACCTCAATGTGTCAGGAGCATATTTGTCCTGAGCCCGCAATAAAAATACAGGCTCATCTTCGGGTATTTTCCCATCTGTATCCTTTATCCGCCGGTTATAATCTTCTCGTGTAAATTTCATAGCTGAAGTATGACTATCCCATTAACAGTACAAAACTAATATAAAAACACTATTGTCAGGCTAAAATATTTTTCAAATGCTGACCTCATTTTTATGGTGCCAGTTAAGCCTTTCTTATGCTCAATAAAAAATAAAAAAAATTAATCTTTATTTGCCCAAGTAAATGATTTAGTTGGGTTAAAGCTTTTCTTTTTTGGGTTAAGATGTTTACAATGTAAATTTTCTTCTGTAAATTTAATTGTATTAAAAAATAAGGAATGAACACCAAGCCAACATACGAAGAACTGTTGACCGAAATTGCAAAACTAAAGCAACAACTGGAAGAAAAAACAACCGGACACCCCCTTTCTACCTTCCAAGATTCATTTGTCCAACAAAATACAAAACTTCAAAACGAAAAAGACGAATATGAAGCTATTAACGAAGAACTGAGACAAACCAACCTTGAGTTATCTTTAGCCAAAGAAAAAGCCGAAAAGAGCGAAAAGATATACCTCAAGTTGGTAGAAAATTCTCCCTGGGGAATGCATTTTTATAAGCTCAAAAACAACGCTTTGATTTTTATCGGGGCTAACCCGGCAGCCAATAAGCTTTTAGGGGTTGATAACTCACAATTCATTGGAAAAACCATAGAAGAAGCTTTTCCTCCGCTTATTAACACAGAAGTACCATTTAGGTACCGCGAAGCAGCCGAAAAAGGAATTTTGTGGAAAACTGAACAAATTAATTACCAAGACAATGAAATTTCGGGAGCTTTTGAGGTAATAGCCTATCAAATTAGCGCCGGTAAGATGGTAGCAGTTTTCAACGATATTACCGAACGCAAGCGATATGAAAAACAACTGAAAGAAAAAAACGAAGAGTTTGAAGCCCAAAACGAAGAATACCAACAACTAAACGAAGAATTGACACAAACCAATGAAGAACTAATAAATACCAAAAACAGGATTGAAAAAAGCGAAGAACGCTTTCGGCTGATGCTCAAAAACTCTAATGACACTTTTGTATTGGTAAACAAAAATGGCGAACAATTCTTCATCAGCGATGCCGCAGCAAGAGATACAGGCTTTACCATTGAAGAACTCATGGGGCCAATTCAAAATGTTATTTATCCGCCCGATTTGGATATAGTATTGCAGGCATGGAATAAAGTGTTGAACACCAGAAATGAAACGGTAAAGCTTCAATATAGGCACAAACACAAGCACAAAGAATATGTCTGGTTTGAAGCCGTGGCCCAGAACCATCTCGATAACCCTTCTATAAATGCTGTGGTTATCAACGTTAGAGATATAACTAATATTAAAGAAACAGAAGCAATACTAATTAATGCTAAAGAGCAGGCCGAAGCAAACGAACTGAAAATTAAACAACAGGCTGAAGAAATTGAAAACTTCTTCAACTGTGCCATTGATTTGCTATGCATTGCCAATATCGATGGGCATTTTGAGCGGCTCAACCAGGAATGGCAAAATACACTTGGCTATACACTCGATGAATTAGAAGGGAAACGTTTCCTCGACTTCATTCACCCCGAAGATATCCCTTCTACACTTGAAATTATATCACAACTTGAAAGTCAAAAAGTAATCCTGAATTTTACTAATAGGTACCGGTGCAAAGATGGATCGTACAGATGGATTGAGTGGCGATCTTATCCAAACGGCAATAAGATATATGCAGCAGCCAGAGATATTACCGAACGTAAGAAAGTGGAAGACGAACTGCTTCGCGAAAAAACATTTATAGAGGCTATATTTAATTGTGTCCCGGGGATGCTATACTTGTACAATGAAAAAGGACAGATTGTACGCTGGAACCAAAAACATGAGTTGATGACCGGATATAGCGCTGAAGAAATGTCGCATATGCACCTTCTTGACTGGTACAAGGATGATGAAAAAAGCCAAAAAGCAGTGATTGAAGGAGTTAAAACCACTATGGAAAAAGGCTTTGGCGAAGCAGAAGCTTACCTTCAAAAGAAAGACGGGACCAAAATCCCAATGTATTTTACTGCAAGCCCGCTGACAATTTATGGCAAAAACTACTTTGCCGGCATTGGCATTGATATCACCGAACGCAAGCGAGTAGAAGAAGAACTAAAGAAAAACGAAATATTGACAAGGACAGCCATAGAAAATTTACCCATCATATTTTATATGATTGACAATGACGGGCTATTTAAACTTTCTATTGGGGCCGGCCTTAAAAGTCTGGGTCTCAAGCCAAACCAGGTTGTTGGCTTATCTGTTTTTGAACTCTATAAAGATCACCCGCTTATAATTGAAAATGTAAAAAAAGCCCTTTCGGGCGAAATAGCTAGTTTTGAATCTACTGTTAATGGAGCTTCGCATTTTAACATTGTAACCCCGTTCTCCATTTCAGACAAAAGAGATGGAATAGTTGGTGTAGCATTAGACATTACCGAACGTAAACAGATAGAACATGAAGCTATTTTGGCCAAAGAAAAAGCCGAAGAAAATGACCGCCTGAAAACAGCCTTTTTGCAAAACATGAGCCACGAAATACGCACACCCATGAATGCCATTATGGGTTTTACAAGTCTGATGGCCGAAAATTACAATAACAAAGAAAAACTTGTACAATACTCAAATATTATTGAACGTCGGTGCAACGATTTGCTGGCTATCATTAACGATATTCTCGACATTTCAAAAATTGAATCAGGCCAGAGTACATTGCAAATTGAAGAATGCAATATTAACGAGGTATTTACAGAACTTACCATATTTTTTGCTGATTATCAAAACCGCACAAACAAGCAGCATATAAATTTGTTGATGCACCATGTATTAGATGAAAATATTATCAATATTAAAACCGATAAGCTTAAACTAAAACAAATACTTATAAACCTTATTTCAAATGCTTTTAAATATACCGAAACCGGTAAAATTGAATGCGGCTGCATACTTGACAACAACAAATTGCATTTTTATGTATCCGATACAGGCATTGGCATTCCTGAAGAAAAACACAAATTTATATTTGACCGTTTCTTCCGCATTGATACAGTGATTTCTAAAAATTATGTAGGCGGAACAGGTTTAGGCTTACCTATTGTTAAGGGGTTAACAAATTTACTGGGCGGGGAAGTATGGTTTGAGTCAGAATGTAACAAAGGCTCAACCTTTCACTTTACCATCGACTATCAAAAAAGCAATATGCCCAATCCAATACCTGTAATACAGGCAGAAACCCGACAAAATTTTGTTCCTGAAAAAAAACTACTTATTGTAGAAGATGACGAATACAATGTAATGTACTTGCAAGAGCTGTTAAATAGACACTTTTCAAAAATTTATATTGCAGAAACCGGCCAGAAAGCTATAAAGCTCGTACACGAGCATGCTGTTGACTTAGTGCTAATGGACGTTCGCCTGCCCGATATGACTGGATATGAAGCTACTAATGAGATAATAAAACATTTTCCGACCCTAAAAATAATAGCACAAACAGCTTATGCTGCAAATGATGAGCGTTATAAAGCCCTTGAAGCCGGCTGTGTTGATTATATCAGCAAACCAACAAAAGGCGAAATACTATTATCTATTATAAGTAAATATTTGGAATAATAACATGAAGCTTACCAAATAAAAACACTTATGGTTGCCCAATCAAAATTAAAAGGAGCAATCTTATGAACGATAGATGGATTCATCAGGCCAACAATATTATCATATTTGAGAGTGTGTAAAAAGGTCAAAAAAAGCTAACCGCAAAGGTCGCTAAGTTTTTCCGCAAAGCACGCAAAGTATTAATAATCAACATTTAAAACTTTGCGTACTTTATTCTTTCTTCGTGAACTTTGCGGTTAATATTTCTTTTTACACTGCCTCTTGGAGAGAGTTTTAAAAAAACTCAAACAGTATTTTACTATTCCCTGTCTTTCAGCTGAATATAACTTTGTTCAGGATAAACATTCTTATAAGCCGGACGGATAATACGTTTGGCATCAAAAGTAAGCTCTTCAAGACGGTGAGCACACCAGCCTGCTATACGCGACATAGCAAACAACGGGGTATATAACGGCTCTTTTATGCCAATACAGTTATATACAAAGCCTGAGTAAAAGTCAACATTGGCACACACTCGCTTAGCCACTTTGTCGCCCTTAAATTCATAGAAAATTTGAGGCGCAAGATGTTCTATCGACTCATAAAGCTCAAACTCTTCCAAACGGCCTTTTTCTTTAGCCAGCTCGCGAGCTTGTTTTTTCAACAATACAGCACGAGGGTCAGAGATGGTATATACTGCATGGCCGATACCATAAATCTTACCCGAACGGTCGTATGCTTGTTTATTAAGCATTTTTACAAGGTAATCAGAAACTTCTTTCGGGTTATCCCAATGTTTAACATTCTCTTTAATGTTTTCCATCATGCCCAATACTTCGTGGTTTGCGCCTCCGTGCAATGGCCCCTTCAATGAAGCTATGGCAGAAGCTACTGCCGAGTAAGTATCGGTCCCTGTTGAGCTGGTTACACGAATAGTAAAAGTTGAGTTGTTTCCTCCGCCATGGTCGGCATGCAATATCAAAGCAAGGTCAAGTATATCAGCTTCAAGCTTTGAATATTTCCCTTCTCCTTTCATCATCAGCAAAAAGTTTTCTGCAGTGCTGAGGTTTGGATTTGGGTGACGTATAGAAAGTGTCTTGTGCTGATAAAAATGCCGCAAAGCATGATACGAATAAGCAATAATGGTAGGAAATTTGGCTATCAGGTTAAGCGACTGGTTTACCAGGTTTTCTGGCGAAGTATCTTCTGCATTTTTATCCAGATTGTACAAACCCAATACAGTACGAGCCAACATGTTCATTACGTTTTGGCCTTTGTTGGCCAAGATGGTGTTATTGGTAAAGTCGTCGGGCAGGTCGCGCAGTTTGCCCATATATTGCATAAACTCTTCCAATTCTTGTTGGTTGGGCAACTTCCCCGAAAGGAGCAAATATACAACCTCGTCAAATCCGTGACGGTTTTGGTCTATAGCGCCCTGAACCAATGCTTCAACATTGATACCTCGATAGATAAGCTTTCCATCAATAGGTTCGAGTGTATCACCAACTTTTTGGTAACCAACAACGTCCCCAACATTAGTAAGCCCTACCAATACCCCCGAATGGTCGGCATTGCGAAGCCCTCGTTTTACACTATATTTTTCAAATAAGCCTGGGTCAATTTTTGAGGCTTTTACTACCGATTCCGAAAGGTGTTTTACAATTGGTGGCACTGTTGATTGCTTCATATTACTTTGTTTTGAATGTTATTTTTATTATAACGCCTGAAATATCTATTTGTTTAATCTTCAACAATAACTACACCAAAGATAATCCAAAAAACGCCTTTGCTCAAATAAATAAAAAATCTTCAGAAAAAACACAGGATTTTCAAGCAGCATGTGAATGGTGTATGGTCAATGGCTACGTAAAAGTGGCTATGCGCCAGATGACAAACCTTATTTTGGAACAAATCCCGAGAAACACAAAGGAGAAAAGTTTTTGGTTGAGTTTTTTGTACCCAAAAAGTCAATATTGTTACAAAATGAAGCCTTTATCCCAATTTAATCATTAGGAGACCATGTCGTTTAGTTAAGTACTTAAAAAATACGCCGACAGGTCAGAAAGACGCTTTCGGGTTAGTTTCACATCTGACCTGACACCGTTCGCAGCACCTGTCAGAGTCTAAACTAAACGACAGTGCATTAGGAGGTAATATTTTGCCGAACTATAGATTTAGTTGGGTTAAACCTCTCGTTATAAACGGACAAGCCGATTTTGAAAATGTTTAATGCGATTTATTAAATTACTGAATTACAACTTATTAATCGATTAAATATATTCTAATATTAAATTTGGCTTAAAATGAAACAGTTCTTTCTAAATTTTTAAGAACCTGATAAAATAAAGAAAGTCAGTGTGTTTCATATTTTTTCAGGCATCAATGTTTTTAATTTAAAAAAAATTTTCTTCATTTGCAAAAAATTGCTGGTTCCGGTTCCGGTTCAGTCGGAACAAAGGATTAAATGGGAATCCTGTGACCTGCTGCCGTAGCAATGCGAAAGCAGGAAGTCAGGAGCTATCCCCGTAGCTGTAATCCCGATACCGATTTTCGGTATTGTATTTTCAACCAAAAAACCACTGTTATGCCTATGCATAGCGGGAAGGTGTTGAAAATCGGGAAAGCCAGAAGACCTGCCTGCAATGTAATTCGTAGCTTTCGGGAGAAAAGCAAAGAATAGGACATCCTTGGTGTATCTATCCTCTTGTTTTTGTTAAAGTTACGAATAGTTTTGATTAAAATTATTTGGTAACAATGCATTTAAAGGCTTTATTCTTTTCCCAAATTATTGGCTTGCCAATATTGCTTACGATTATTGGCAATGACATAGCTGTAGCTCAATCAGGGAACGACACTATTATCGAAGTCCCCGATGTTGTTGTTACTGCTACCCGCAGCCAGTATTTTGGAAACGATATTAAAACAGAGGTTTACACCAGAAATAAAACTACTGATTTTGCTGGCGAATCCATTACCCGTTTATTGACAAGCAACTCAGCGCTTAATGTTAAAGCTTACGGTGCAGGCGGAGGCCTTGCCAACATTACCCTGAGGGGCTCATCTGCCAGCCAGGTACAAGTCAACTGGAACGGTTTTCCTATCAACTCAGTTACAGCCGGGGCTTGCGACTTTTCTATGGTTCCGGCCAGCGGATTTGACCGTGTATCAGTAGTATATGGAGCTTCAGGAGCTGTTTACGGAAGCGGCACTTTTGGTGGTGCTGTAAATCTCGACAACAATTTAACGCCTTCCGAAACACTAAGCGGGTCAGCTCATATAGGCTATCAATCATTGAAAACCATTGATGGAAGCATTTTCTGCAAAGTAGGAAATGGCAAAGCTGCTTGGCAATTGAATTGTTGGGGTGCAGCTTCTAAAAATGAATTCAAATATTACGATTACATCAACCAGTATCAGCGAACCCAGACCGATGGCGACTGGCACGATATAGGAACGATACAAAACGCTGCGTTCAGGCTTTCGCCAACATCAACCCTTGAAGTTGGCTTTTGGTACCAGGTTAAAGCGTATAACATCCCTTCGCATATAGGTTCTACAGCTTATGAATACCAGAAAGACTCCACTTTAAAGCTTTTTGCAGCCTACAAACTGCATGGCGAAAACTGGGGATTGCAAGTGAAAGCTGCCCGTTTTGACGACGAACAACATTATTGGCAAAAAGCTTCGGCACAAGCCACAGTCAACAGCATTGATTCGCGCATCCAAGCCGTTCAATGGTATGGCGATGTTAATTTTAGATATTACATAACACCGCATTTGTCTGTTGATGCAGGTTCTATCGGGGCTCTTATCTCTGCAGACGTTTCAGCCTATGGAAACACCAAAGAAGAAAAGGAACTGGCTTCTTTTGTCGGCATTAAATATGACAATAAACAGTTTTCGTGGCAAGCAGCGCTTCGCAAAGAATGGAACAGCGACTTTCATTCGGATTTGTTGCCTTCGGTGGGTGCAGCGGTTAAAATAATCCCCGACACATGGACTGTCAGGGCAAATGCTTCTAAGAAGTTCCGCAAACCCACGTTCAACGACCGTTACTGGATGCCTGGCGGCAATATCAACCTGAAAGCCGAAAATGGCTATTCGGCAGAATTGGGCACATTAGCTACCTTTTGGAAAAGTAATGCTTCCAGATTGTCGGCAGACATTAGCCTGTATTGGTCGCAAGTGAAAGATATGATTGTCTGGCGCCCTGCCGGGGCTTATTGGGAAGCCAAAAACTACCAGCAAGTGCATTCTTATGGAGCTGAGACCAAAATTATGTTTAACCTCCAGAAACCGCAATGGCAATACCAATCAGAGCTGATGGTTACTTTAAACAGGGCGTTATTCAAGACTGAAGTTGACAACCAGGAAAAGCCAATGATTTACTCGCCCAGGATTATCACCACCTGGAAAAACCAGTTCAATGTTGGGTTTCTGGAATTCACTTTGTGGCACCACTTTACAGCCGACCGTTTTTATGACGATAATGCTTTACTAAAGCCTTATCAAACGATAGATGCACAAATTGGAATAAAGCAATCCTTAGGCAAAGGAAAAATAGGACTGCTGTTCGCCGCTTATAACCTGACCAACAAAGCTTATGAGCTCATCAGGCTTTATCCAATGCCGGGGAGGTATTGGTCTGTAAAATTGAATTATATGTTTTGAAAAGTATTATTAATCATTATAAACTTTTAATATTATGAAACGTAACTTTTTGAAAATCTCACTTTTAGCACTTAGCAGTGTAGCTTTATTGTTGACTTCTTGCGAAAAATCAGAAGACACCCCGGACATCACGGCCAACAACCTGAAAGGGATGTTTGTAGTATGCGAAGGAAACTTTGGCAGTGCCAATGGCGATATTACTTTTTACAACAGCGACCCTGCCAAGACTGTAAAAAACCTTTATAATAGTGCTAATGGACTTCCTGTGGGCGACGTAGTACAAGCATTTGAAATTGTGGACACTTTAGGCTTTATTGTAGTTAACAACTCGCAAAAGGTGACCGTAGTAAATATGCGAAATTTCAAGGTAATTAAAAACATTGGAGGATTCTCTTATCCTCGAAACGTAGTTAGAGCTAATGAAAATACTGTTTATATATCCAACGGTAAAGGGAAAAATTATGAAAATAATTATATCTATAGTATTGATTTAAAGACGCTTACAAAAAGCGATTCATTAGACGTTGAAACAGGTCCTGAAAAATTGATAGTAGTAAATTCAAAAGTTTACGCAGCTATTGCGGGTGGATGGGATAATGATGGAAATACTGTAATTGAAATAGATCCGTCTACCTTTAAAATTACCAATACATTTGAAGTTGCTTCTGTTCCAATTGACTTGGTAACTGATAAAGACAATAATATTTGGGCATATTGTAAAGGAGTAGCGGATAAAAATAACTATTCACCTTTGACTTATACTAATTCGGGTATTAGCAAAATAAACTTATCGACAAAAGTGGTAAATAACTTCCCTTTAAAAACAATGTACGCATCTGAGGTAAATTGTATAGCAGCAAATAAAGATGGTAGTATAATTTATTATCTCAATGATGGACTTTATGCTATGGCAATCACAGCTACAGAACTACCTACAGCAAAACTAGTTGATCATATGTTTTTTGGCATGGATGTTGACCCAAAAACCGGCAACATCATTTGCTTAGACGATGCCAATTCTATGGCAATTGGGTACAACGCCAAAGGCGAAAAGCTATTTAGCTTTGGCACTGCAAGCTTCCCAAATTCTGTAGTTTTTAGTTATTAATAAAGATTTTAAAACGCAAAGACACAACGACACAAAGAAACTCAATTAGATTTTGTTCTTTGCACTTTGTGTCTTTGCTTTTTTATAAAAAAAACATTCCTCATAGTTCTCAAGTAACGTACAAATACTTACTTTGATAATTCAATAAATGTTGAAATCATGAAATTGAAACCCGGGTATATTCTGTTTTTCGTATTTGCCATACTAAGCTTAAATACATTTTCGCAGCGTATTGTTTCATTAGCACCTTCGCTAACCAAGATGCTGTATATTCTTGAAGCCGAAGAAAAACTTGTAGGCTGTACCAACTATTGTATAGAAGCTATTAAGGATAAAAAAAGCATTGTAATTACCGGGATGGAAATCAACACCGAAAAGATATATACCTTAAAACCTGATTGGGTGATAACAACTGACCTGACAAAACCTACAGATATTGCTGCTTTGAAAAAGATTGGCCTCAAAGTAAAGGTCATGCCTTCGCCAAAATCATACACTCAAATCTGCGAGCAACTTACAGAACTGGCCAGGCTTACCAACAAGCAAAGCAAGGCCAAAAGCATTATTGACCAGCAACAAGCCAGGTTGGACCGGTTAAAATCATTGATCCCAAAGGATAAAAAGCCCAAAGTATTTTATGAAATTGGGGCAAAACCGCTATTTACGGTTATTCCCAATACTTTCATGGATGACTTTATCACATACTCTGGCGGACAAAACATTGCTGCTGACCTCAAACAAGGCACTATAACCCGCGAAGCTGTGGTTTTGCGAAACCCTGATTTTATTTTTATTGTAACCATGGGCGTTGTGGGCGATGAAGAAAAAGCTGCATGGCTAAAATACAGCAATATTAGCGCTGTGAAAAAACACAAAATCTTCATTGTTGATTCAGACAAAGCATGTAGCCCCGACCCAGTTAGTTTTGTAGATGTTGTTGAACAACTTATAAAAACTATGTATCCATGAGCATTTCCAAAAACATCAAATGGGGGCTTTGGATATTAGCGTTCCTGCTACTTACAATATTGTCTGTACTGATATCGCTTTCCATTGGCGAGTTGCATATTTCATTGACAGACATCCCGCGAATACTGTTTAACGGAAAAGGAAGCATGGAATATACCGTTCTGAGAGACATTCGCCTGCCGAGGATATATATAGGCCTTTCAGTAGGTGGGGCTTTGAGCATTGCCGGGGCTATACTCCAGGGTGTTTACCGCAACCCGCTTGTTGAGCCATACACAATGGGCATATCAGGAGGTGCTGCGCTAAGTGTTGCTTTTATAATAGTTACAGGCCTTAGCCTGAGAGTTGGGGCTTTTCTATTGCCACTTGCAGGCTTTATAGGCGCATTGGCCACCATCTTTTTGGTATATTTTCTGAGTGTACGAAACGGCAAAGTATTGACCCAAAACATGGTACTGGTGGGCGTAATGATAAGCTTTATTGCTTCATCAGGCATGATGCTGCTCATGTCATACACCACCAGCGACAACATCCAAAGCATTGTGTTTTGGATTATGGGGTCGCTTGACGAGCCCAATAGCAGCCTGATTGCTCTTGGTGTCACCATGTCTGTTGCCGGGTTAGCCGTATCATACCTGTTTATCCATCCGCTGAATGCTTTGCGCCTGGGTGAAGATAAAGCACGCCACCTGGGTATCAATACTGATGTGGCTATTAAAATATTGTTTATCCTGGCATCTTTATTGACAGGCATGTGTGTGGCTGTTGCAGGTGTGATTGGCTTTGTAGGCCTTATCATACCTCAATTGATGCGTCTTTTAACAGGTTCAGATTTCCGCATCCTGCTTATCAGCTCATTTCTGGCTGGCGGCAGTTTTCTTGTCTTCTGCGATACTGTTGCCCGTACCATTATTGCTCCCAACGAATTGCCCATTGGTGTAATCACAGGTATTATAGGAGGTTTAGTTTTCATTGTAATGCTAAGCCGCAGTTCTACTAAAGCAAAACTAAGTTAGCCTATGGCTTATTTTTTTGAAATAGAAAACCTAAGTTGCGGATATGACGACAAATTTCATATCTCCAATATTAATATTGGCATTACCAAAGGAAGCTTTGTAGGTATCATAGGCCCCAATGGCTGCGGAAAGACTACACTTTTCAAAGGTATTACCGGAGAACTGAAGCTCAAAAGCGGGAAAATAAAGCTTAATGGAATCAACCTGAAACATCTTTCGCACAAAGAAAAAGCCCGCAACATAGCCATAGTGACACAAGACATTGAAACGCCCTACATAACAGTAGAAGACTACGTATTGATGGGGCGCATCCCTTACCACAAAAGCTACCAGTTCTTCGATACAAAAGACGATTACGATATTGCCGAGAAATATATGAACCTTACTGATATTGCTCACCTCCGTAACAAGTACCTGACGCAGCTTAGCGGAGGCGAAAGACAGATGGTAGCTATCACTCGCGCACTTGTACAAGAACCAGAACTGCTATTGCTTGATGAACCTACTTCGCATCTCGACATCACGCATCAAATACAGGTTTTTAACCTTGTTCAGCAACTTAACGAACAGTTAGGGCTTACAGTGCTTATGATCATCCACGAACTAAACCTTGCAGGCGAATACTGCGACCAGCTTATCCTGCTCAACAAAGGGGAAATTCAGCAAAAAGGCTCTCCCGAAGAAGTATTGACTTATGAAAATATTGAAAAAGTTTATAATACCGTGGTTATAACCAAAATAAACCCTTTGTCAGGAAAACCTTCCATATTTCCGGTTTCGCAAAAGACCTTAAACAAAATGAAAGAATAATTCAGTATGGCTGAAATCATTTTCATTACTGGTGGACAGCGTTCTGGCAAAAGTCGATTTGCTCAACAATTAGCAGAGCAAAAATCTGCCAACCCGGTATATTTGGCTACAGCCCGCGCTTGGGATGCCGATTTTAAAGAACGAATCAAACGACATCAGGCAGATAGAGGCAATCAATGGTCAACCATAGAAGAAGAAAAGCATATATCTGGGCTTGATTTACATGGCAAAACTGTGTTGCTTGATTGTATAACGCTTTGGCTTACCAATATTTTCCATGACAATGAATATAAGGTTGAAGAAGCATTAACACAAGCAAAAGAAGAATGGACAAAGTTTATCCAACAGAACTTCACGTTAATCGTTGTAAGCAATGAGATTGGTATGGGGATTATCCCCGAACATGAATCTGCACGAAAGTTTGCTGACCTTCAAGGCTGGATGAACCAATACATTGCTTCATTAGCAAATGCTGTATATCTGATGGTATCAGGAATTCCGGTAAAAATCAAAACCACCCCTACCCCTTCCCGCCTCAGGCGGGAGGAAATACAGCACTGACATTGTTTCGTCTGATTCCTCCCCTTTATAAGGGGAGGTTAGGAGGGGTTTTAACAAAAAAAATGAAATAGAACTATTTATCTTATTATGAAAAACGCATTACAACACAAAGTTGATTTTAAAACCAAGCCTCTTGGTTCACTTGGTAAGCTTGAAGATATAGCTGTCAAAATTGGGATGATACAAAACACGCTGTCTCCAGAATTGAAGAATCCTACACATATTGTCTTTGCTGCCGATCATGGCCTGGCAGACGAAGGCGTAAGCCCCTACCCTAAAGAGGTAACCTACCAGATGGTAATGAATTTTCTTTCGGGAGGTGCAGCTATCAATGTTTTTTGCCGCCAAAATGGTATTGACCTTAAAGTGGTAGATGCCGGTGTGGACTTTGAATTTCCTCAGGGAGCCAATATCGTACATGCCAAGATGGGCAGGGGAACGAAAAACATCATGAAAGAACCTGCCATGACTGTCGAACTCTGCCAAAAAACATTGGATAAAGGCAGAGACATCGTAAATGCAGAATTTAAGAAAGGTTGCAACATCATCAGCTTTGGCGAAATGGGTATTGGCAATACATCTTCTGCCTCACTGCTGATGAACAAATATACGGGCATCGCCATTGAAGATTGCACAGGAAAAGGTGCCGGACATGACGATGAAGGCTTAAAGCGAAAAATTGCCATTCTGAAAGCAGCTTCAAACAAGCATAATGTTTCAAGCCCGTTAGAAATATTAGCTACGTACGGAGGTTTCGAGATAGCCATGATGTGTGGAGCCATGCTGCAAGCTAAAGCCAATGGCATGATTATCATTGTTGATGGATTTATCGTGACATCTGCTTTGCTTGCCGCTTACAATATGGATAAAACCATTCTGGACAACTGTATCTTCTGTCATTGCTCAGGAGAAAAGGGGCACAAAGCTATGCTCGACTACCTTGGAGGCGTTGCATTGGTGGACTTGGGCATGCGCCTTGGCGAAGGTACCGGAGCTGCTGTTACCTATCCGTTGATAAAATCGGCCGTATTGTTTCTGAACGAAATGGCCAGCTTTGAAAGTGCCGGAGTTTCAAATAAAGAGTAATATGATAAAACGAGAGCTTCATATCCTCCTAACCGCCATCATGTTTTACACCCGAATTAAGGTGCCAAAAAATATGGCATTTTCTGATGAAATGCTAAATGCCGCAACGCGTTATTTCCCATTTATCGGGCTTATTGTTGGAGGTACCGGGGCTTTGGTATTTTGGACACTGTATATGTTTCTGCCATTGACATTGGCTATAATCTTTAGCATGGCCACTACAGTACTGCTCACCGGGGCTTTTCACGAGGATGCTTTTGCTGACTTTTGCGATGGCTTTGGTGGAGGCTACACCAGCGACCGCATCCTGGAGATTATGAAAGATAGCCATATTGGAACTTATGGAGCTGTAGGGTTAATCTTTATGTTACTTTCCAAATTCTTATGTATTTCAAGCTTTTCTATATTTGAAATTCCAATAATGCTTGTCACTGCTCATGCATTCAGTCGCTTTATGCCTGTATGCCTTATTTATACATCTGAATATGTACGCAAAGATGCTCTAAGCAAGTCAAAACCAATAGGGCACAAAGGTTCAATAACTACATTCATTGTTGCCGGTATATTTGGCACTGCAGGTTTTTTCTTTATCTCATGGAAAGAAGCACTTGTAATATTAGCATTGTCTTTGCCGCTATTTATCTACTTCAGATGGTATGTAACCCGCAAATTAGGAGGATACACAGGTGATGTACTGGGAGCTTTACAGCAACTAACCGAGATTGCCGTTTATGTAGGAGCTATTATTGCAAAACAAGCTGTTTCTATTTCCTCCCCTTTATAAGTGAAGTTAGGTGGACTATAACTATGAAACTCATTGCCATACGCCATACTACTGTTAACGTCCCAGCCGGGCTTTGCTATGGGCAAACAGATGTAGATACAGCCAATTCATACGATACAGAAAAGAATGAAATTGTTAGTAAGTTGAAAAACGAGTCTTTTCAGGCGGTTTATTCAAGTCCTTCGCTCAGGTGCAGAAAATTGGCCGAAGATATAGCCAACGGAACACCTGTTACCTATGATTCAAGACTGTTGGAACTAAACTTTGGCAGTTGGGAAGGTAAAACCTGGGATGAAATCACACCAACCACTGAAGCTAATAACTGGTTCAAGGATTGGATTAACCAGCCTTGCCCCAATGGCGAGTCATACAGGCAATTGCTCCAGCGGGTAAAAGAGTTTACCACATTCTTAAAGCAAGCCCACACAAATGAAACCCTCCTGGTCGTAACCCATAGCGGGGTTATCAGAGCTTTATCATGCCTGCTTACCGGCCTCGACCCAAACAAATCATTTGAAATAAAAGTTGATTTTGGAAGTATTACCCAACTTTATCTTTGATTTAATTTTTGAATTTTACTTCTTTCTCCGGCTATCCAAACAATATCTCCCCACTCAAATACTGTAGCCGAAACAGGGTTCAGTAGCCTTTGTTTATTTCTTTCAATCACTATTACCATGCCATTGGTATATTCACGTATCCGAGAATCCTTTATTGAAAGGCCTTTAAGTTTATTATATTCATTTATCTGAACTGCACAAATACCTACATCTTCAATTTTGTGTTTAACACAGTTTATTTTATCCACTTCGTTGAAAACAGCAGAAAAAGCCAGCATTTGTTCATCTGTAGCTATAATACCAATTTTATCAAACGGGAAAAGCCTGCTTATACGTGATGGTGCATAAATCATTTCCTCGCCCCGCTTGATAAAAGCAACATTAATCCCAAATTTCTCCCTCCATGAAAGACTTTCAAGCGTTTGTCCTATAAACGTAGCATGTGGCCCCACCTCAAGCTCTATAATATGGATATTCCAGGGAGTCTGGTCAAGGTATTGCGAAATTTGCTTTTGTGTATTGATTGAAGCATCATCCTTGTCCTGATGGCTTTTTTGCGTATTCAGGTTGTTCAAAAACCTATCTTCTAAACGCTGATAAAATTTCTTAATATGATTAGAAAAAATAAATAAAACCACAAGGATAAACGGAACCAATATTAATAATGCTACAACCGTTGTAAAAACAGCATTGACCAAAAAACCAACGATTAAAAGCCCAATAATTACCCTAAATATTTCTAATATCAACAAAGGCCCCTATTATACTTTTCATTGACCCACATTTCTTTGTATGCTATATCGCCAGGCCTTTTTGCCATTATTCCCCACAAAAACGGCGAAATAACGCCAAGTGAAACAATAAGTGATACAACTCCAAATATTACCTGATGAGGGAAAACCTCTTTTAAAAATGGAAATAAAAATTCAACCAACAGAAATAATAACGAAAAAGCAATAATACTATTGGAAAGCACAATAAACATATAAGATTTAAATACAGATTTCCATCTGCTCTCCGACTTAATTGATTGAGTACTAAGCGAATAGTTATTTACTGACTCAAGAAATTTTGCAGGTAAGCTTCTTTCTAAGAAACCATAAAATTTGTCTGAATATTTAATCATGTAAGGCGTTGTAAACGTAGTTATTGCCGATGCCCCAACAGCTATCGGAAACAAAAACTCACTTATCACGCCTAATGAAAGCCCTAACGTTGCCACAATAAAGGCAAACTCACCTATTTGAGACATACTCATACCCACCTGTACCGATTGTTTGAGCGATTGGCCAGAAAGTATAGCCCCGGCAGTAGTGCTGATGAGCTTCCCAAATATAGTCAATAACGTAACGGCTATCACTGCCCAACCATATTCAATGATTATTGCAGGATCTATCATCATTCCTATAGAAACAAAAAATACTGCAGCAAACAAATCTTTTACCGGTTTTATAACCTGTTCTACTTTCTCGGCAGAAGATGTCTCGGCCAGGATAAAACCCATCATAAAAGCCCCTAACTCAGCAGAAAAGCCAATGCGGGTAGCCAAAACAACCATTCCCAAACAAAGCCCGACTGACAATACCAGCAAAGTTTCTTCATTCAGAAATTTCCTCATTTGCTTCATCAATGTAGGCAATATAAATATGCCCGAAACAAACATCATAACAAGAAAAAGCAGCAATTTCAGTACTATGTACAGCATATCAACCCCTGCAAATTGCTGAGCCACCGATATGGTGGGCAACAAAACCAATAAAAGTATTACCACAATATCTTCGACTATTAAAACCCCAAATACCACATGAGCAAATTGCCTGGTTTTAATCCCAAAATCATCAAAAGCCTTTATAATAATGGTAGTTGAAGAGCTTGCCAACATCCCTCCCAGGAATATGCTGTCCATTGTAGTCCATCCCATAAACTTTCCCAACATATACCCTGTCAGCGTGATAAAAACTATTTCTACCAAGGCGGTAATAGACGAAGCTCCTCCAATATGCAGCAATTTCTTCAGATTAAACTCTAAGCCTAAGCTGAACAACAAAAAGATGACCCCAATTTCTGCAAGCGTTTTTATGTTTTCTGTATCGGCAACTGTCGGAACTAACGATAAATGAGGCCCAACAAAAAAACCAGCTATAATATACCCTAACACCAATGGTTGTTTGATTTTTTTAAACAATAAGGTTACTAAAGCCCCTACAATCATTATCAGGGCAAGATCTTCAATTAATTTTGGTAAATGCTCCATCAGTAAGTTCTATTTTTTTAGTCAATTATCAATAAAGGCTTAGAGCAGGCCGATAAACAGTATCTGCTCATACTAAAACAAAGGCTCAGTTGGTCAATAAAAGCAAAGTAATCAAAATGATTATGCCAACTATAATATAAACCCAATTGGTTTTATCATCCGTGGGCTCAGTGTTTTCATTTATTTTCTCAAGATTTATACCCATGATTACTTTTATTATACGTTTAACCAATTATCCGTCAACCATTTAATGGCTACGAACATTTTCCATTGATTGTTAAAAAATAAAATAAATCAGATTTTAAAAATGCAAATAAATTTCAACAATGAAACATTTGAATATATTGGGGTACAGCAATATATCTTAACCATATTTGCTGCAATAATGGAAGAAAAAACACTTTCAAAATATGTTTTTTCATAAAAGAATTGTTTAAAAAATACAGCTGCTTTAGTTGCTTTGGAAGGTCTAAAATACTGGTTTGAAGCTGCCCCTGAAAACGTTTTAACTATTGTATTGTAAGTATTATCAGGCTGTTGAATAGATTTCAGGCATAAAGGCATCGCTTCCATTAAAAACACTAATGAAAGTATGATACCTATTTGCATTTTATATTTTCGTAACTGCCCCATGCCTATTTCCAACTATTGGTAAATTTACGTTTTTAAATCTTAATTACACATTAAAAAAGCTTAATAAACATTCAGTAAACATTTTTGCTTCAGCAATAAAAAACCTAATCCCAAAAATCCAATTGGTTTACTCTTTTGTTTGGAAATAAAAAGAAAGAACTGCCATGTTAAACAATACTTTATTATGCTGGCATTTATGGAGTCCTGGTATTCTGTCCTACAAGAAAAAGGCCGCGAACCAATTTTTGAAAAACCTGAAAACATGCATAACAAAGAAGCAAACAAAAAGGGATTGCTTTGCGTAACAATCCCTTATGCAGTTTTTAATTGCAGAAAACCTAAAATTACCGGCCTGCCATGATATAATAAGTTACTTTATTAGGCATATCATATATTTCAAAAGATTCGGCAGCCTTCATGCCTTTTTCTGTAAAGTATTTATCCAGCACCGGATAACATTTCGCCGGGCCAATCATATATGACATTGCTCCTTTTATTGGAAACTCAACCACAACAAACGTCTTTTTCTCAATCTTTCCTAACTTATAAGTAGGCAACAGTTTAGCCACTTTGGCCGAATCTGCAATATCATAAATAGCGCCACATTGGCTACGAAGCTTTTCAGCCGGGACTTCAGCAGGATTGTCAAAATACACGCCTATCCCAAGCGTGCTTTTTATGCCAGCATCTGTCATTGCCTTGTAAACCTTATCAAAAACAGGTCCGGTATTCTGATATGGCCCGGTAAAATCTTCATACACGAAACAGTAAGGCCCCATCTCTTTTTCTGTAACCTTGGGACTTGAGAACATCCCCATAACAGCAAGATAAATAACAACAACCAGGACAAGCAACCCGATTATTGAGCCAACAATGATCAATGCTTTTTTCATTTTAGTAGTTTTTAAGTTTAACACAACAAAGCTATGTTTGTGAAGTGACAACCTTATGTCAGCAGAAATATAAAATTACCATCTTATCTCCAAAAAATCAAACTGAGATTAATGTTCAATTCTTACTCCCGGGATTTTCTCCAATTTATTACTCAAAAGTTCTAATTTTGAAGCTCTGATTGAAACCTCAAGCGTACAAGTATTGTCATACTGCTGATTAAGGATATCAGCGCCTTCGCCTTTTACTATTTTCAATACCTGGTTAAGTAATTCATATTCAAAACTCAAATTTAACTTAGCCTGAACATGTTTTTCAATCACTTCGGCATTGGCTATAGCATCGGCAGCAGCCCCTTTGTACGCCTGTATAAGCCCACTGGTACCAAGCAAGGTTCCTCCAAAATAACGGACCACGATAATGGCAATATTGGTAAGGTTTGACGAAAGTATTTGGTTATAAATCGGCTTCCCAGCAGTCCCAGAAGGTTCGCCATCATCGCCAGAACGGTTAATCTCGCGATTGATGCCAATTGCAAATGCATAACAATGATGGCGTGCATCAAAATACTGCTTTTTCAACCTCGCTAAATGGTCTTTAAACTCCTGCTCACTTTCAATTGGAAAAGCAAAAGCCAGAAATTTACTCCCCTTATCTTTAAAAACACCCTCAGCAGGCCTTTTTATTGTATAAAAAACATCATTTTCCAAGCTGTAACCTATAAAAAAACAAAGATACACAAAAGCCTTGTTGCTTCTACAAATTTTGCACTACAATATCTCTCAAAGAAGTACTAAATAATAATTTTAAATTCAATTTGAGGATAAAAAAATCATTAACTTTATGTTTTAAAAAAAATAGCAATATGGCAAAGTCAGAATATATATGGGCTATAGGAGATATCCACGGTTACAATCAGTCACTTCAGGCCGTGTTAAATGCTATCTCGTCATACAACAACAAAAAGCTCATATTTGTCGGGGATTATATAGACCGTGGCCCTGAACCAAAAGATGTTATTAACACAATAACAAATATTAAAGAAGAAAAGGTTACTTTATTGGGCGAACACGAGTTTCTGCTTTTGAATGCCATTGAAGGTGAAGCTTCTAACCCAAAAGCAGTATTAGAGTGGAGCAAACACGGCTACGAAAACACTTTGAAAGCTTATGAAGCCCATGATGTAGAAAGTCTTAAAGCCCAAATAGATAAGCATCATCTTGAATTTATTAACAATCTGCAACTATTTCATACTGAAACCTTAGGTTCTGGCAAAAAACAACTGAACCTGCTTTTTTCGCATGCCGGTCCTTTTTTAGATTTTCCGTTAGAAGAACAATTGAAAATACAACATTACAAAGACTTTCGTAATTACATAAATTCTAAAAATATAGCTATTGAAGAAAATTGCCTAAACAATGACGACAGGCTTTTGCAAAAAAGCTTATCGGTATGGGACGGATACCTGCTGGTACATGGGCATTTCCGCACCCAATACAGGCAAAACAAAAACCGTCTTCAATATGCCAGCAAGGACAAGGATTACAACTACGACATGTCAGATATTCCCAATCCAGTCTATTTTCCGGGAGGAGGAGCTGTTGCAGCCCTTTGTATCGACACAGGCGTGGACATTGGCGGTAAACTTACAGCTGTTGGCTTCTCAGAAGAAAACATCGATTTCAACTCAGGTAAAATGCTGCTTAAAGTAGTGCAGGTGGACTCTTCCAGACGTACAAAGAGTTTCCATCCGGTCACCTTTGAGCTTACATTGCCTTTTACTGACGAAATATCATGGTTGGCCAAACTGAAAAAATCACTTTTTCATTCAAAAAAGAAAAAAGCAAAACCTTCGGGGCACCAACATCACCATTAATCATTTTTACCTTATTTAACCAATAAAGACCAATGAACAGAAAGTGTTGGATGCAAATTCAACACTTTTTTGTTTTATGTGTTTGTGTAATATAAATCAAACTCATCGAAAATATGTTAATGCATTCAGTTTCACCAGAAATCACTTTTCAGGAAAATTTAAAAATTCAGCAAAAGGATATTGAAAAATACCACAAAGTAACAGCCATTAAACATCTCACAAAGGATGCCTTTATTATTAGCTTTGAGCGTAAAAACAAAACGTTTAAAGCAGGGCAGCATATCAGGATCAAGTTGCCGCAATATTCAAGCTTTAGGGTTTACACCATTTATAGTGGCACCAATAGCAGATATTTTGAAGTATTGGTAAAAGAAGTTGAAGATGGCGTGCTTACTCCCAAACTAAAACATCTTAAAATAAACGATTATGTTCATATTGAAGGCCCCTCAGGTCATTTTTGCCTTGACCAAGAAGACATAAACAAAACGAAATACTTATTTCTTGCCTCAGGCACAGGTATTTCCCCTTTTCACAGTTTTACACAAAGCTTCCCAGACTTGAATTATCATATTATTCATGGTGTCAGGTATATTGAAGATGCCTATGAAAAGGAGCATTACCCTAAAGATAAAATTACCATTTGTACAACAGGTGACAACTCTGGCGGTTATCATGGCAGGTTGACCCAATATTTGCATGATTCCAAAATTGATTTGGACCAAAAAGTATATCTTTGCGGCAGTTCGGCCATGATAAATGATGCCATAGAAATCTTAAAAAAGAAAGGTTTTCAGTTAAGTCAAATATTCATTGAAAGCTACTATTAATCTGATTTTGTGCGAATTAGAACTTTTATATAAGTATTTTCACTCATATAAAATTGAGTGTTTTTACAAATTGATTTTAGTACTTTCACCATTTACAGCTGAAGGTTAATAAATATATCTTTGTATCAACGTCCGAGAATGTTATCAAAGACATTCTGCTTTTAAAGGTTTTAAGGGTTTTAGTTTTGGGGTTTTATTTTAGTTTCTAAATCATTCATTAAATGCAGCGCTTCGATGCGCTGCATTTTCTTTTTATACCTGTTTAAAAATATAAGTCACGTTTTCCGGTCTTCACCGCTTCGAGTTTTTCAACAAGCTTTTGCTTCAGCGAAGCATCCTCCATTTCGGTTATCTCTTTTTCAATCAAAGCATACCCTGCTATTTTAGTGTCTTCCGGGGCATAATCCTGTAAATACTCGGCAAATGTAAGTATTGCATTGGGTTGACAAAAACGTTTGATAAAACCTGGTACCGAAAACTCCATAAAATGCTCGCCAGTACGCCCCGCACGATAACACGAAGTACAGAATGATGGAATCATCCCTTTTACAACCAATTCATTGATAATTTCATTCAGGCTGCGATTGTCATTAATCTGAAACTGCTCTTTGTCAAGGTTTTGTCCTTCAGCTTCATCTTTAGTATATCCTTTTATCTCGATATTGGTACCACCGTCAATCTGACTTACACCAAATTCGAGTATTTCATCACGCACAAACGCCGGTTCCCTTGCTGTAAGTATCATTCCGGTATAAGGCACTGCCAAACGAAGGATAGCAATCATTTTGGTAAAATCCTCGTTGCTTACGTTATAATCCTTACCAATATTCAAATGTGAAGCGTTTTGAATCCGGGGAAACGATATGGTGTGTGGCCCTACATTATATACCGCTTCAAAATGGTTGACATGCCTGATTAGCCCTAATGTTTCAAAACGCCAATCGTACAAACCTACCAGTGCCCCAATACCTACATCATCAATACCTGCTTCCTGCGCCCTGTCCAAAGCTGTAAGACGCCAGTCGTAGTGCTGTTTAGGACCTTTTTTGTGGTATTGGGCATAAGCCCCACGATGATATGTTTCCTGAAATATCTGGTATGTGCCAATCCCGGCTTCTTTCACTCTTCTGAAACCATCAATATCAAGAGGTGCAGCATTAATATTCACCCTGCGTATTTCGCCATTGCCTTTTTTGACCTGGTAAACGGTTTTTACTGCATCGTAGATAAAATCAGGATTATATTTAGGATGTTCACCAAAAACCAATATCAGGCGCTTTTGGCCTTTATCTTCAAGAGCTATTACCTGGTTTACAAGCTCGTCATGCGTTAAAGTAGAGCGGTGTTGCATGGTATTTGAAACTCGAAAGCCACAATACAAGCAATTATTAATACATAAGTTGCCAACATATAATGGGGCAAAGAGCACTATCCTTTTGCCATAAATGCGTTCTTTCAACGTTTTTGCCCCTTCTTTGATTTGCTCTACAAGCCCTGGTTCAGTACAATTAATTAAAGTAGCTGTTTCTTCAAGTGTTAGCCGATGTTTATCAAGCGATTTGGCAATTATGTCCTTGACCTTATGCGAATCAGGTTTTGAACTATCAATAAAATCCCATATTTCCTGCTCATCTATAAATGGCTCCATGGGTTTATCTGCCACTTTATAGTTTTGAGGATTGTACAACATTGATTATCAATTAAAAATTAAAAAATAAAGATTAAAACCTTTCATTACAAATAAAACCGAAAGAATGCAAAATTCGTACCTAAAAACAAGACCTCAGATACTAAGTTACTAAAGAAACTAACAAAAAGACAAAAAAATTGTTGAAAACATTATTTCCCTAAAAATGGTTTTGTATTGAATGTTGGGCTGGAAATAGTATCTTTGTATGTTTAAAAAAATAAAAGACAATTTACAAAGCACAAAAATACAAACATGCAAGAAGATTTAGACAAAGAAACAACGTCAAGTTATAGCGCAGATAGTATCCAGGTATTGGAAGGACTTGAAGCAGTCCGTAAAAGGCCAGGCATGTACATTGGAGATACAGGCTCCAGAGGGCTTCATCATTTGGTTTATGAAGTAGTTGACAATTCTATTGACGAAGCGTTGGCCGGACATTGTAAAAATATTGAAGTTTTTATTAATGAGGACAATTCTATTACAGTAGCCGATGATGGGCGTGGTATCCCGGTTGATTTTCATGAAAAAGAACAAAAGTCGGCATTGGAAGTAGTACTTACTATCCTTCACGCCGGAGGAAAATTTAACAAAGACTCATACAAAGTATCCGGAGGTTTGCATGGTGTAGGGGTATCATGTGTAAATGCTTTATCAAATTATCTGAAAGCCGAAATCCATCGTGACGGAAAAATTTATGTACAGGAATACAGTAAAGGAAAGCCCCTTGGCCCGGTTAAGACTGTTGGAGATACTGAAAAAACAGGTACTATCATTACTTTTAAACCTGACGAAACAATATTTACCATTACTACCGAATATAATTATGAGGTTTTAGAAGCCCGTTTGCGAGAACTGGCTTATCTTAATAAAGGGATTCGCCTTAAACTTGTTGATAAACGCGAATTGGACGAAAATGGCCAAGCACGTCAGGCAATTTTTTACTCAGAAACCGGGTTACAGGAATTTGTAGCATTTATCGATGCCAACAGGGAAAAACTAATTGAAAAATCTATCTATATCGATACCGAAAAAAACGGAATACCAGTAGAAATAGCATTGCATTACAATACCTCTTTTACTGAAAACGTTTTTTCTTATGTAAACAATATCAATACCATTGAAGGAGGCACTCACCTTGCAGGTTTTAGAAGGGGGCTTACCCGTACCCTTAAAGCCTATGCCGAAAAAGAAGGTATGCTTTCAAAACTTAAATTTGACATCTCAGGTGACGACTTCCGCGAAGGCCTTTCGGCTGTAATTTCTATAAAGGTAGCTGAACCTCAGTTTGAAGGACAAACAAAAACAAAGCTTGGCAACAATGAAGTTATGGGAGCCGTTGATGCTGCTGTAAGTACAGAACTTGCCAACTATCTTGAGGAAAATCCACGTGATGCTAAGCAAATTGTGAATAAGGTTATCCTTGCTGCTACTGCCCGCCACGCTGCCCGCAAAGCCCGTGAAATGGTTCAACGCAAAAACGTGCTTTCTGGCTCAGGGCTTCCCGGAAAACTGGCAGACTGCTCGGATAAAGACCCTGCTACATGCGAAGTATTCTTTGTTGAGGGCGACTCGGCAGGTGGTACAGCTAAACAAGGGCGTAACAGACGTTTTCAGGCTATCCTTCCGCTCAGGGGTAAAATCCTGAACGTTGAAAAGGCTATGCAACACAAAATTTTTGAAAGCGAAGAAATACGCAATATCTTTACTGCTCTTGGAGTAACTATTGGAACCGAAGACGACTCAAAAGCATTGAACCTTGAGAAACTCAGGTATCATAAAATTATAATCATGACTGATGCTGACGTTGATGGAAGCCACATTGCTACACTAATCATGACATTCTTCTTCAGGTACATGTTCGACCTTATTCAAAAAGGACATCTTTATATTGCAAGTCCGCCACTATATCTGGTAAAAAAAGGTAAAATAGAAAAATATTGCTGGACCGAAGAACAACGAATGGCAGCTATTGAAGAAATCGGCAAAGGTAAAGGCGGGGTTCACGTACAACGATACAAAGGTTTGGGCGAAATGAATGCAGAACAATTGTGGAGTACTACTATGAATCCTGAAAACCGTATTTTAAAGCAGGTTACAGTAGAAAATGCAGCCGAAGCAGACCGTATTTTTTCCATGTTGATGGGCGAAGATGTCCCGCCTCGCCGCGAGTTTATTGAAAAACATGCAAAATATGCCAAGATAGACGCATAAGAATTTTTAGAATTAGTCTTAAAATATTGTAAGACAAAAGATAAAGTCTCAAATATCTCAATATCTTTATTGTTGATATTTGAGACTCACTTTAATAAATGAACTACAAAACTGGCCGATGAATAAAAGTTTTCTTTGCATCCTGGCCCTGGTAGGAGCCACCATTGTTGCAAAAGCACAGCAACAAACCATCAACATCACCCAAATGACTTTTGGGGCTGATTACAATGTTTACCTAAAAATGGATAATGACTCTGCCTATAATTATGACTTTGATAAGTTGATTATGGCTGACCCTGACGAGGTTTTCAATAAAAAAACCGAATTTATCTACTACCCGGTCAACTTTGACCAAAGCTACATAGATAGTTTGCTAAACCTAAACAACCAGGAATCGGATTATACCTTAAACACTGCATCTTCAACAGCCCCTCGCCGTGCAACCCTTTGGGGCAGTGTTGGCCAAACTTTAGGTGGAGGTTGGGCACATTTTATCAACTGTATATTATTTGCCTTAGAAAGCCGCCAACTCGAAATAGCTGATCCAATTCTTCAACGACCAGAAAGCAACTGGAAGCCTAACCCTGTAACAGAAACCTGGAAACGCACCCACAAATGGAGATTTTACCTGCCTGTTGAACAAAAATATGCCAAAGAAGAATACAAAGCCCGAAAGAAAAACAACAAACTGGGCGATGTAAACAGTATTCCTCAAGCATACATTAAGCTAATGCTTCATACCTCGCAAAGAGAATACAACAAGCTGCTCAAAAAAAAGGATTATAAAACACTAGCGAAGATTGACCTTGTCAAACTGATGCTGGGTTCGCCTTACCTTGGGCAACAACAAATTGATTATATCAAAAACAGGCTGATTACTGCCATTTCGAAATACAACCGAAGAAACAAGCCTTCTGTATTGATATTTGACAAATACGAAGCTGCTGTTGCAGTTTCGTTAGACGGTACAGGATACAAAGCCCAAAAGATAGTTTTCAGGGACGAAAACTCACTGAGCCCGATGCAGATTATGCAACGTACCACCATTATCCAGGGGCTGATTGGCCTAATCAATGTGGCTAACAACGAGGCTTTCAAACAAAAGCTCAACAACCTTTATCAAACCTCTCCATCCGAAAAGAATTGATTAAGCTACTATCAAACGACCAAATTGACCGTGCGCAGTGGGATAAAGCCATTGAATCTTCTCCTTATGGCTTGATATATGCACTTTCGTGGTATCTTGACATTGTATGCCCGGACTGGGAAGCTCTTGTCAGCGATAATTATGAGCAAGTGATGCCCCTTCCGGTAAAAAACAAGATGGGATTACTGAAATACCCCATTTTACCAACGTTTACTCAACAGTTAGGCATATTTGGCCAAAAAATAATAAATTCAGAGTTAACATCTGAATTTGTGAAAAACGTAAAAAGACAATACAACTATTCCAACTTTTCGCTTAATGCCAGCAATGATATTAGTTTGCTTAATGATTGTTGCCACAACTCAGGTGTTACCTATATTTTAAATTTAGAAAAAACTATAACTGATATTGAGAATGCCTTCTCGTCAAACCATGTACGCAATATTAAGAAAGCTAAAGAATACAAACTCAATTATGCTTCTATACCAGATATAGACTTCTTTTTGAAATTTATTGATAAGCATTTACCTGTTAAGTTTGGCAAAAAAGAATTAAAATCTGCCTATCATTTATATCATGAAGCTTTCAAACGTGGTATGGCTGAAATAGTTGCCACTTCTGATGAAGATAAGAATATTCTGTCAATGGCTTTATGGTTCAACTTTAACAAAAGGCGAACCTATATCCTACCTGCTACTTCAAGCGAAGGTAAAGAAAAAAGAGCCAATTTCTGGCTTATTTACCAATATATCCTTTTACATGCCAATAAGGATGAAGTAATTGACTTTGAAGGTTCTCGTATCGAATCATTAGCAAGGTTCTACGCAGGTTTTGGAGCTGAAAAGACTTTATTTCCTCACTTTCATTTCAACAATTTGCCATTTCCTTTGAAAATGGTGAAGAAATAGGATTTATTAATGCACCCATTGCAAATACTGTTCTTCATTATATTTCAACTTACCATTGTCAAGTAAATAGCGGATGACCTTAGTTAGCTTCTCCGAGCCATATCGCTGTTCAAGCTTTTTAGAAATATCAACTAATAAAAGTGGCTCATGAAGCAGGTTTTTTATATCCTGCACTATCAGGTCAAATTCATACTTGCTTACATCTGCCTCGTTGCGCTTGAGGCAAACGTCACACTGCCCGCATCTATAAGCGTCATTCTGGCCAAAGTATTGAAGCAGGATAACACTACGACATTTGTTTGTAGCTGTGGCATAATGAAGCATGGTCTCAGCTTTTTCCACGTAGCGGTCTTTTCGCAAGCGATAACTTTCTACCGACAGCAGCAAAGCTTTATCCTCAAGTCTTTCTTCGGTATAAACCACCACAGGCTTGTTTCGACGGGGAATATAATGCAGTATTTTAGCAGAAGACAGTTTATTCAGGTACTTATATACACTATCAAGCGGAATATTAGCCCTTTTAGATAATACCGATTCATCAATGCTCACATAGCTTGAAAAAAGGCCTTCGTACGACCTGAGCAACAGTTTTATAAAAGCATCAAAGGCTTCATTGGCTACCTGAAAACGGTACAAATCGTCACGACCAAGCAGAAACTTGACCTTGGAAGGATTGTTGATTGAATCTGTAACTTCTATATAGCCTTCTTGTTCCAATATCTTCAGACTACTATATGCTTTCTGTACATTCATCCGGTATGTACCTACAAACTTCGCCAAATCGAAATCATAAGCCATATACTTACCAGAGCCGTAGGGAATCTGGAAAAAATTGCCAAGGGCATTGTAAACCGTCTTCACTTCAAACAAATCAGGAAAGTTAGTTTCAATACGCTGGCTAATACTGAGCTTGTCATTGGTATTGTACAACAAAACAGCAAAAGAGCGGTTCCCATCGCGACCAGCACGTCCTGCTTCCTGAAAATAGGCTTCTGGCGAATCTGGCAAATCAACATGCACCACAGTCCGAACATCAGGCTTATCTATACCCATACCAAAGGCATTGGTAGCAACAATGACACGCACTCTCCCACTCTTCCATGCATCCTGCTTGGAACTCCTGAGTTCGTCAGTCAGCCCGGCATGATAATAGTCGGATGAAATACCATTCTTATTCAAAAAGTCTGATATTTCTTTGGTTTTCATCCTGTTTCGGACATAAACAATGCCGCTTCCTCGTGTTGGGCCAAACACCTTTAGCAAATAGCTTATTTTATCTTCCACTTCACGAACAAGATAAACCAAGTTCTTACGCTCAAAGCTCATTCGGAACACATTGGGTTGCCTGAACTTCAACTGCTTCATAATATCGTCCACCACGATAGGAGTAGCAGTAGCTGTAACAGCCAGCACCGGGACATCAGGTATTATCTCCCTTATTTCGGCAATTTTCAAATATGAAGGCCGAAAATCATAACCCCATTGTGAGATACAATGCGACTCATCTATGGCCAGCAGGTTGACATTCATCTTTGGAAGTCGCATACGAAATATTTCAGTCCCCAAGCGCTCGGGAGAGCAATACAAAAATTTAAAGTCACCATAAATGCAGTTATCCATCGCTATATCTATCTCTTCTTTAGACATACCCGAATACACCGCCACAGCCTTAATACCTTTCTTTTTCAGCCCTTCCACCTGGTCTTTCATCAAAGCAATAAGTGGCGTAACCACAATGCAAATGCCGTCCATCGCCAATGCAGGCACCTGAAACGTAATAGATTTGCCCCCCCCGGTGGGCATCAACGCCAGGGTGTCTTTCTTTTCGAGTACAGACGCAATAATATCTTCCTGGAGCGGCCTGAATTGGCTAAAACCCCAGTATTGCATTAATATTTTGCGACATTTGTCCATGTAATAAGATGTTATGCTCTTTTAGTATTTATCATTAAAGATACGCATGATTGGGGCAAATGTATTAAACTTCCAAAACTTTTAAGATGGAATATTCTTTCATCCATAACCAAGCGCATTTTTTTTCTTATTATTCTTTCTATCTTTGAAAAGAAATACAAGCAAAATTGACCAGCAGAAAAATGAATTTTGATATAAATAATATACCAAACGACGACCCCAAGCGATTTATAAAAATAGCCGAGCATTTTTTGCAAAGCTTACGTGAACACAAAATAAGCTTTGCGTATGAAGGAGAATTTACCCAGCAAATTACTATAGCTTTCTCTGCCTTAGCAGAATCAAGTATTTCAAAAGCTGATGACAAAGGGCTGATACAACGAAGGGTTAATTTTGTAGTGGTAGAATGCATGCAAAACATCACTAAACATGCAGAAATCAAAAGTAGCAATGACCCAAAGCCTATATCACGAGGCATATTTATGCTGAGTAAATCGAAAGAAGAATACGGTATCACTACCGGAAATATTGTTGAAAGAAGCCGAAGAGAGGCGTTGCAGAAAAAAATTGACTACATAAACAATTTAAGTCGTGAAGAAATAAACGAATTATACATGAAACAAATTTCTGAAGGCGAATTGTCTGAAGTGGGCGGTGCAGGCCTTGGATTCATCGACATAGTTAGAAGAACAGCCAGAAAGCTCAATTATCATTTTTTAGACATCGACGAAAATACTTCATTTTTTATTTTAACATCCTTTGTTTCAAGGAATTAAATTTTACATATCCGTTTGTTTAGAACTGGCAAGCTCTTCCAGGGTTTTTCCTTCTAAGAGCCTGAAAGTATAATCCCGGATGTCTTTAAACACCGATTTAATCTTGCATTCTGCTTCGTTCTTACAAAACTCACATGGTTGATACGCTTTTTCAGACACACAGTGCAGTAAGGCTATTGTCCCCTCGAAATGCCTTATTATTTCAGCTAAATTCACATCCTTAGGATGCTTTAATAAGTAATATCCACCGCTTTTGCCCAACCTGCTTCCCAGATAACCCATCTTTTTTAGCTCAAGCAAAATATTCTCAAGGAAACGTTGGGGAATATTTTCACTCTGGGCTATATCGCCAATCAAAATAGGGCCTTTTCCATACTCGGTGGCAAGCTTAATCATAGCCATCATGGCATATCTGGTTTTCTTTGATAACATATTATCCTTTTTTACTGAGTTCTTTTAAAGCTTCTATATTAACAATCTCAATTTTCTTACCATTGAGTTCTATCAACCCTTCCTTTTTGAACTTAGACAGGGTATTGATAACATTTTCATGCGAACAGGCAGCAAATTCAGCTATTTCCTTACGACTAATAATAAAATCATAACCTGAACCTTCATAAACATGTTCCCATAAATATAACAAAATAGAAGCAATCCGGCCATTTACATGATTGTGTGCGAGACTGATAAAGTTAAAAATGGAATGTTGGAACATACTGGCAGTGCTTTCAAACATAGCTAACGTATATCGGCCGTTATTTAGGGCAACACTTCGTAATGCATTGCTGTCTATATAGCAAACATCGCAATCTTCAACTGCAACAATGCTGAATATATTAATATCCTTGAAAAACAAATTAGCGCCACCCAATAACTTCGGACCACGCACAATTGTTGTGATAATATTTCGCTGATCCTCAGTTTTAAAAGAAAACTTAACAATGCCACTATGCAAATAAAGCAGACCGGTACTTTTAGCCCCTTGCTTTAAAATAGTCTCACCTTTCTGGTATTTCATCTGATACGAAGTCTTACGAATTACCTCAAACTCAGAATCTTCAATAAGTGTGCAGCTTAGCTGTTTGAAAAGGCACTGGCTGCAATCGAAATACCTGTGTTGTTCATTTAAAGCCATAGTAATGCAGGTTAAAACATGAAACATTTCATAGTGCAATATTACAAAATCAAATCTATTGTACACTATGTCGGTGTACTTAATGTATATTTTTGTTGAAAAATATTGATATGGATATAAAAAGTATAGAAATTAAAGGCGGACAAGGTAAAGACGGTTCAAAAGAACAGGTTGATTCGCTGGAACTGAAACCTGGCGAAATATTGAGTATTGTTGGGCCAACTGGTTGTGGAAAAACCACACTCATCAACGATATTGAGCTTTTTGCCAACAGAAACACCCCTTCTGGCAGACAAATACTGATCAATGGCGATCCAATACCTGCCGAATTCTCCTTCGACCCCTCAAAACATCCAATAGCACTAATATCACAGCACACCAACTTTCTGAGCGATTTGCCCGTTGGAGAATTTTTGACCATTCACGCTAAAGTACGTGGAGCTGAAAACATTGAAAACGTGGTGAATGAAACCATCGAGTTTGCCAACCAGCTCACTGGTGAAGCCATTATTAAAGAAACTGCCATGACAGAGCTGTCTGGCGGGCAAACTCGTTCACTACTAATAGCTGATGCAGTAGTAATAGGCAATTCCCCAATTATTCTTTTGGATGAAATTGAAAATGCAGGGATAAACAAGACAAAAGCATTGGAACTGCTCAAAAAATATGATAAACTTTTTGTATTTGTTACACACGACCCAATAATAGCCTTGCTTTCAGACAAACGTATTATCATGAAAAGCGGGGCAATGCAAAAAGTAGTAGTTGCCAACCCTGAAGAACGCTTAGCAGTTGAAAATCTGAGAAAAATGGATGACATAATCCTTCATTTCCGCAGTATCATTAGGGCTGGAGAAGAACTAAAAGCTGAACATCTTAATTTAATTAAACTATAAGAACATGAAGCTAATAATATTTGCAGGACCTCCAACCTGTGGTAAAACCACAGTAATCAGACAGGTTATCAAACGAATGATTGCGCAAAACCAGAAAACATCATATATTAAAATAGATGTACTATTTGCAGATGAGGACGAAACCATCCGCGAAGAATTTAAAATTCCTACACGCAAAATATATTCAGGCGAACTGTGCCCAGACCATTGCAATGTTGTAGTGCTGGACGAGGCTGTAGAATGGGCAGAAAGCACCGGAGCAGAATATCTTTTTGTCGAAACAGCAGGTTTGTGCCTCAGATGCTCTCCATATATCGAAAATTCATTAGGCATTGTAGTTCTTGAAGCAACAAGCGGCATGAACCTGCCACGCAAAATAGGGCCTATGCTAACATTAGCAGATATAAGTGTTATCACGAAGATTGACCTTATATCGCAAGCAGAACGGGAAGTGTTTAGATACAGGGTGTTGGAAGCGGCCAAAGACATTAAGGTTGTAGAAAGCAATGCCCTGTATGGCATAGGCATTGACCCGATTGTACGCCAGATAACCCAAGCTCAAGATGTTGAAATGCCCATGTACTTACGTGGTAACCCACCGGTTGGAACCTGCACCATTTGTGTTGGCAAAAAGGAAATTGGCGCCAAGAACCACTTTGGGGTATTGCGGACTATGGAAAAAGAGCTGTTTTATATTGGAGAATAAATTACAATACCCCTCCGAGGGTTTAAAACCCTCGGAGGGGTAACAACAACAAAACTAGCAATGAAAGGTATTTATCTGGACAATGCAGCAACAACGCCAACTGATCCTAGGGTAATTGAAGCAATGATGCCATATTTTACCCAAATATATGGAAATGCATCAAGTATGCATACCTATGGTACAAGGTCAAAGGAAGCTTTAGAAAATTCTCGTGCTAAAATAGCCTCATACATTGGATGTCAACCTGACGAACTGCTTTTTACCTCTAGTGGCAGTGAATCTAACAACATGGCTTTGAAAGGTATAGCATTTGCAAACAGAAACAAAGGCAATCATATCATTGTTTCAGCAATAGAGCACGATTGCATATTGAATACTTGCAAATGGCTTGAAGAAGAAGGTTTCAGCATCACATTAGTTCCTGTTGACAGTTATGGAACACTTGATTTACAAGCTTTAGAAAGGGCTATAAAACCTGAAACTATATTAGTCTCGGTGATGTATGCCAACAACGAAATTGGAACCATTCAACCTATTGCTGAAATTGGTGCTATTTGCCGAAAACACAATATTCTTTTTCATTCCGACGCATGTCAAAGCTTTGGCAAGTTGCCTATTGATGTAGTCAAGAGCAATATTGACCTGTTGACTATCAATGCCCACAAAATATATGGCCCCAAAGGCATCGGGGCCTTATATGTGCGAAAAAATACCAGAATAACTCCAATTCTACATGGTGGAGGCCAGGAAAACGGCTTGCGTTCTTCTACAGAAAACATTGCAGTTATTGTATGCTTTGCCAAAGCTGCTGAACTGGCTATCAAGGACATGGATAATGAAAACATCAAACTTTTCACGCTTCAGAAATCCATTATTGACGATTTAAGTGAGAATATGGAAGGTTTTTACCTCAATGGGCATCCAAACAACAGGATTCCCGGACATCTTAGCTTTAGCTTTCAAGGATTAGAAGGTGACACGATACGTTTACTATTGATGCTTGACGAAATGGGCATTGCTGTTTCGGCAGGCTCTGCATGTTCTTCAAATCATGGAGGAGATGGCACTTCGCATGTCCTTAAAGCCATTGGGCTCAATCAATTTGAAGCCCGTGGAGCCATTAGGGTAAGTATGGGGCGTTATACAACAGATTCAGATATCGAAATATTCAAAAAAACCATTAAACAAAAGGTTTTACAGTTAAATTCAATTTTTTCACATTAGAAATAAACATTATGGAAGAGATAAAAACTAAAACAGTATTAGAATCATTGCCAGGTTTGAACTGTGGCGCATGTGGATACCGCACCTGCAATGATTTTGCAAAAGCTATTGACAGCAAAGAGAGTGAAATAAAGAAGTGTATTCATCTTAAGCCAATGGCGTCAATAGAAACAGGTCGTTTCAACTGTATCAACTGTGTACATACCGAAAACCTTGGCAAAAAGCTCGACTGGAAAGACAGTCTCCAACGCGACTTTGACTTTATCCTCGACATCATTGAAGGTGAGCCTGGGCCTAAAGAAACTATATTGCCTTACAACCCTTCATTAGTCAAGGATCTTGGCGTTAAAAAAGGCGATGTTATGGTTGGCAGGCCTATGGGAATGTCCTGTGGCTGCCCGGTGACACACTGTGGCGTAGTGTACGATGTTGACCCTCGTAATGGCGTTATTTACTGGCATGTTACAGGTCCATTGCGCCCTCGTTCAGAAGGATTTGTTGATATTGGATTTTATGTATCCCAGGCTTATGAGGGAATTATTAAGGAATCTAAAGAAAAAATTGAACTTGGCCGCAGATATTGGTTCCTCCCAAGACGTTGCATGCTGCAATGGCGCCACAGCGGGCTGGTTAATGCCGTGACCAAGCTCAAAGACGGTAGCTATAAAGTAAGAATTGAAGGTCTTTTAATCGGGTAATTTATAAATTAAAGCTTAATTTTGTTGTTATCCAAACAAATATAGGTTCTAATAGCATTTTAATAATTATGAATAACAAAATACAAGTAATAATAGCCGATTCGCAACAATTAATTGTTGAAGGCCTTGTAAGTATTATCTATAACGAAGATAAGTTTGAGGTAAAAGGTATTGCTGAAGACATTGCTTATGTACATCAACTAATTTGCCCTGAAGACAAAGGTGTTGTTATTACTGACCATCAAATGGCAGGAATAGATAATATCGAAGATCTATCCAGACTGAAAAGTAAATGTCCGGATATAAAAATACTTATTCTGACCAATAGTATTAGTCGTGACGAGATTAATGTGCTAAATTCTATAGGTATTTCAAATATTTTGTTAAAGACCACTGACAAAGATGATTTTTTGCAAGCTCTTGAGGCTACTTATAAGGGCAAAAAGTACTATTCATCTGAGTTGATGGAAACTATTCTTGGCGAATCCAAGAGCAAAGGCAAACAAAAAGTAAAAGCTAACCTGACAAAGGCTGAAATAGAAATTGTCAGGCAAATAGCCGAAGGCTTAACTACTAAAGAGATTGCCGATAAAAAAAATATCAGCTTCCACACTGTTATGACACACCGAAAGAATATCTTCCGAAAGCTTGAGATAAACAGCTCTTCAGAGCTCATCATGTATGCCATGAAAAACGGGCTGATTGACAGTATTGAATACTATATCTGACACGCCCCATAACGCATTTATGGTATGTAAAATGCCACATAGACGGTATTTTGGAAAAAAACCCCATTTATACTTTTACAATAAATTAAATAAACAACATTATGGCACAAGAAAATTGGAAATTCGAAACGCTGCAATTGCATGCAGGACAGGAAGTTGACCCAACTACCAATTCAAGGGCAGTTCCTATCTATCAAACGACATCTTACGTTTTTAACAACTCAGAACATGCGGCTAAACTCTTTGGCTTGAAGGAATTTGGCAACATATATACACGCATCATGAACCCAACTACCGACGTGTTTGAAAAGCGCATTGCAGCGCTTGAAGGAGGAGTTGCTGCTGTGGCAGTATCGTCAGGACAGGCTGCGCAGTTCCTTGCTCTGACAAACATATTGCAGGCCGGGGATAACTTTGTTTCTACCTCATACTTGTACGGTGGAACCTACAATCAGTTTAAAGTGCAATTCAAAAGGCTTGGCATTACTGCAAAGTTTGTCGATGGCGATGAACCTGCCGAGTTTGAAAAGCTGATTGATAAAAATACTAAAGCTATTTACATAGAAACCATTGGCAATCCGCGTTTCAATATACCCGATTTTGATGCTATTGCAGCTATTGCCCAAAAGCATGGCATTCCACTGGTTGTGGACAATACATTTGGGGCTGGAGGATATTTGTTCCGCCCAATAGAACATGGCGCTAACGTTGTTGTTGAATCGGCTACCAAGTGGATTGGAGGTCACGGAACAAGCATTGGCGGTGTGATAGTAGATGCAGGTAACTTCAATTGGGGCAATGGAAAGTTCCCCCAATTTACTGAACCTTCAGAAGGGTACCATGGATTAAAATTCTGGGAAGTATTTGGAAGTGCAGGCCCATTTGGAAATATTGCTTTTGCCATACGTGCCAGAGTGGAAGGCCTTCGCGATTATGGAAGTTCGCTAAGTCCTTTCAATGCTTTCCTTTTACTACAAGGTTTGGAAACTCTTTCATTGCGTGTACAGCGCACTGTGGATAATGCCCTGGAAATTGCCAAATGGTTAGAAAAACATCCAAAAGTAGAATTTGTCAATTATCCGGGATTAGAAAGCGACCCATATCACAAACTTGCTAAAAAGTACATGAAACATGGCTTTGGAGGGGTATTATCCTTCAAAGTTAAAGCAGGAAAGGAAGCTGCTGACAAAGTTGTTAATAATGTAAAGTTAATTAGCCACCTTGCCAATATTGGAGATGCAAAAACCTTAATAATACACCCGGCTACAACAACCCACGAACAGTTAAGCCCAGAAGAACAAAAGAAGTCTGGAGTAATACCCGGTCAGCTACGCTTATCTGTAGGTATTGAACATATTGATGATATTAAAGCCGACTTAGAACAAGCATTGGCCATTGCATAATCATCAATGGCCAAAAGCAAAAGGTCGTTGACGGTACATCAACGACCTTTTGCTTTTTATTTCGCAGATGCTTTGTCTTTTCAAAAGCAAAGCATCTATATATCTACTTTATCAGTTCAATACTACGTTTTACAAACCTGCTCAATGCTTCGCCTTTCAACATATTGTTGGCAAGTAAAGCTAAATCAGCAATCTGGCTAACCAAAGGGTTGGTTTTGCCATATTCTTCAAGCACTTTATTTCGCTTATCCTCTAACTCATCAATCTTTTTGTCCAGTTCAGCTTCCTTATCACGCTCAGCCTGAGGTATCTCATCATATTTCTTATCCTTGTGCAATGCCATCAAAGCCTCTCTTTCAGCAGTTAACTTAGTAATCTGTTCAACAGTTTCTTTGATTTCAGCTTGTTTTGCTTCTTCAGTTTGCTGAAGCACCTTATTGACCAAAGGATGGTTGGCATTGACAATGAGGTTGTAATTGTCCGGCATTTCACCATAAAAATTCATTCCTCCGCCAAGTGCAGACATATCTTTCATACGGCGCATCCACTCGTTACGGGTAATGACAGCTGGCATATCATTTTCGCCCATAGCTTCAAAAGATACATAATACTGGCCATTTGAAGGCATCACACTCTTAAATACAGGTGAAAGCATATCTTTTTGTTGCTGGGTAAGTTTAACCTCTTTTGCTTCTTCTTTTTGAATAAGGTTATCGGCTATATCCGAGTCAACACGGACAAATCGACTGTTTTTCAACTTGCTTTCAACATGGTTGATGAAGTGTGTATCAAGCTGCCCGTCCATAACAAGTACATCATAGCCTTTGTTTTGAGCTGCCTCTATAAACGAGTGCTGACCTTCTTTATCAGAAGCATAAAGATAAACCAGGCTTCCATGTTTATCAGTTTGATTTTCTTTGATAATCTTTTGGTATTCTTCGAAAGTAAAGTATTTGTCACTTACATTCTTGAGCAAAGTGAACTTTTCAGCCCTTTCCCAGAACTTTTCATCGGTGATGATACCATAATTGATGAAAAGTTTGAGGTTGTCCCATTTCTTTTCAAAGTCTTCGCGCTGGTTGTTAAACAACTCTTGTAAGCGGTCAGCCACTTTCTTGGTAATATGGCTTGATATTTTCTTCACATTCTGGTCGCTTTGCAGGTACGAACGCGAAACGTTAAGCGGAATATCAGGCGAGTCAATAACTCCATGCAACAAGGTTAAGAAATCAGGCACTATGCCTTCAACAGAGTCAGTTACAAACACCTGACGGCAGTATAACTGGATCTTGTTACGGCTGATTTCAATGTTATTCTTTATTTTAGGGAAATATAAGATACCTGTGAGGTTAAAAGGATAGTCAACATTGAGGTGAATGTAAAACATAGGTTCTTCGGCCATTGGATAAAGCTCACGATAGAATTTCATGTAATCATCGTGGGTAAGGTCTGATGGCTTGCGGGTCCATGCTGGTGTAGGGTTGTTGATGATGTTGTCTTCAGCAAGCTCAACCTCTTTGCCATCTTTCCACTCTTTCTTTTTACCAAAAGCAATAGGCACAGGCAAAAATTTGCAATACTTCTTCAACAGCTCATTTACTTTGCTTTGAGTAGCAAAATCAGCTGATTCGTCATCTAAATAAAGTACAACATCTGTACCTATGGTTTCTTTTTCAGTATCTTCAATAATGTATTCGGGGCTGCCATCGCATTCCCAACGTACTGCTTTTGAACCTTCTTTATATGAACGGGTAAAGAGTTCAACCTTTTTAGAAACCATAAAAGCTGAGTAAAACCCAAGACCAAAGTGACCGATAATAGAATTAGCCTGGTTTTTATATTTCTCAACAAATTCTTCGGCACTGGAAAAAGCAATCTGGTTGATATATTTTTCTACTTCATCGGCAGTCATCCCTATACCATTATCAGAAATGGTTATAGTCTTTTTCTTTTCGTCAACAGCTACTGAAACCTTGAGGTTTGAAACATCGCCTTTATACTCACCAGTACTGGCAAGCGCCTTAAGCTTATTAGATGCATCCATGGCATTGGCAATGATTTCACGAAGGAAAATCTCATGATCTGAATAGAGAAATTTTTTGATAATCGGGAAAATGTTTTCTGTACTTACTCCTATCTTACCTTTAGACATATCAGTTAATTTTTAAGTTTGACTTCTTTTTGCTGATAACTGCTTTTCAAATGATGTGCCAAGCGCAATAACTGACAAATATACAGGTTGCAAAGGTGAAATTATGGCAGAAAAAAACAATTACGAATGACAAATTACGAATTAAAAATCAATTTCGTTTATGACTCTGACAGGTTCTGCAAACGCTGTCAGGTCGAACGTAGAATTAACACCTTTTACACTTTCTTCTCTCAAAGGAGGAAACATGCTAATACAATATAACAGATATTTAATTAATTACGAAGTTTGTTCTCAACTTACATTATTTCGTAATTCGTAATTTTTAATTCGTAATTCATCTTCTCAAAACGGGTCAAAAGGTGAATTGTGGAACGAATTAAAACCAGCATTATGAAAAGGACTGAGAAAAGAGTTGCCAAACAATGAATTATCATAAAAATAGGGAGAATAACCATATCGCTGATTAAACGAAGCAGAAACGCTTACTTTATCAGATATTTTATAAACCAACCCGAGGTTTAAATCGAAATTTGGCTTGTACCCGCCATTTTTCACAACAACAGATGAGCTGGTAATATTAGGAAACGACACAAGGCTTATCCCTCCTCCGTAAACAAATGTCAATCGCTTACTAAGGTCTTTATTCCTGAAATATGCCACATCAAACATATTAGAATTGCCCAATGACGGAGCATTCATTGAAAACCCTTTCGAATTAAAGGTATTATTAAAATTAAACGAGGTATAGCTAAACGAGAAGAAAGAAAGTGAATCTCCCCTGTCCACCTTAAGCCCATAATTTCCAAGGCTGTTAACCCCAACAGTATAGGCTGTTTTAGATTGTGAAAGCAATCCAACACTAAATAAAATGAACAATCCTATAAATATGTTGCGTTTCATTACCCACCTAATTTAATGCAAATTTGATAAAAAACAGGCTCATATGCCCGCGTTTTAACAAATTTTAGAAAAACCTCCCAACTCATTCATTAACCATTAACCATTAACCATTAACCATTAACCATTAACCATTAACCATTAACCATTAACTCAAGCTATCATTCAATGCTTTAAACAACAACTCTACTTTAATGGGTTTTGAAACATAATCAGCAAAACCAACCGACATCAATTCTTTTTTTTCTTCTTCAAAAGCATAGGCTGTGGTTGCAATGACTTTTAGCAAAGGGCGTATTTTCAGCACCTGAAACAAAGCCTGAACACCAGTCATATCGGGTAATTTAATATCCATCAAAACTAATTTAATATGAGGGTTTTCTTCTACCATTTTTATTGCAGCTTTGCCATTTTGCGCCCAAAAGGTTGTAACCCCCCGTTCGGCAAGTATTTCCTTCAATAGGTTATAATTATTAACATCGTCTTCTACTACCAATATGCTTGTTGATTTAAACTTTAAATTATCAACCCTTTTAATGTCTTTTTCATTGTTTTTTGTAGTACTGCTTTCTTCCGGAATCTTTTTTTCAATGGTAAAAAAGAATTTACTCCCCATTTCAGGAACCGACTCAAGCCAAATCTTCCCTCCCATTATGGTAACAAAATTTTTACAAATAGCAAGGCCTAACCCTGTACCACCAACATTTTCCTTATTTCCATTCATTACCTGTTGAAAACGGTCAAAAATAGCGCCCTGATATTTCTCTTCAATTCCGCTCCCCGTGTCTTCTACACAAAACTTCAATTCTTTCTCAAGCACCCAACAATGAATAGTAATACTGCCATTTGAAGTAAACTTTAAAGCATTGTTTACAAGATTGTTAAGCACCTGCCCAAGTTTTTGTTCATCAGCCAGAAAAAGTTCATTTTCCTTATAATTTTCTATATTATATAACAATTGTAAACCTTTCTGAACGGCAAGTAATTCATTATTTGCGATAACATTAAAAATCACTTTCTTAATATTAACAGGCCTTAATGAAAGGCTGATCATCCCAGACTCAATCTTAGAAATATCAAGTATATCGTTCACAATATTTAATAACTGCTTTGAACTGGTAAGAATAGCATTAACATATCTCTCACGTTTTTCTTCTGTCAACCCAGTTTTTTTTAACATCTGGGCAAAACCAATAATACCATTCATCGGGGTTCGAATTTCGTGGCTCATGTTTGACAAAAACTTTGTTTTTAGCTCATTAGCCCTATCAGCCTTTTCTTTTTGTTGTTGGTTAATATTTTTAATATATATCATGATTAAACTCATAAGCATCACATACATAGCAGCACTTGAATAAAAATCTATCAACCGGGTCTTTTCATCAGGATATGGTTTAATCCTCCCTGGAAAGTACCATTCTATCAAAAAATGAACAGCAAGTACTAATATGTAAAGAGTAAGAACAATCCACCTTTGCCAGCCCACAAACATGTACATTAGCAAAGAAAAAGCCGCCACAAGAATAAGCGGGATAGGCCCGTTTGATCCATTATTGTAATACCAAATAACAGAAAGTATAACCAGTGTAGAAATACATAAAGACCATTTAGCAAATTGAATAAACTTTTTTTTCAAGGCTAAAAAATATATCCCCAAAAAAACAAAGAACAAAATAAAACAAGCCATTGAAACTAACCACCCAAAACCCAACCAAAAATTGATGGCAGCAGCTAATAAACATAAAAAGCTCCCCAAAAGCAGATTAGCAATAAGTAGCAGGTGATCCGAATCTAACCCACGGTCTAATGCAGCTACCCGTCGAAGTAATATTCTAACATTCATACAATTTTGTTTTCATCATGATAAAATCAATTTTTAAAGGCCGGATGGAACTCGCATGATGAATTTTATCCTGTTTTTTTGTGTTTGAATTATGCACGTTTCATCCGTAATAAAAATGAATACAACACCCTTGAAAGAAATTTTGTTTATAAGTGTTTGAATATACAGGCAATATTAATTATCCCGATAGCTGACGGAATGTTTGCATTCACAAGAGCAAGGATGTTCCATCCATAAATATTTTCAATAAGTCAGAAAAACAAAACCCCCTTCGAAGAATAACAATAATACTTTTAATATATGTTGTTCATAATTCTGATTAACAAACTATCTTCATTTCACTTCATTGATTATTAAAATTACAAAAAAAAAGCCAATTATTGTACTGAGTATTAGGTAAATATCGAAAAAAGCAGACTACATCAAAGAATCCTGCAAAAAATGTTCAGAATTTAATACTTTTGAGAACAAAAAATATACATGGACAAAATATTACTTCTTGCCGATGAGGCTATTGCCCAGGCAGCTATTGATGCAGGCCTCTCTGGGGTATATGCATACCCGGGTACCCCTTCTACCGAAATTACAGAGTACATACAAGCCTCTGAAGAAGGGAAAAGTGGCAAAATCCGCAGCCAGTGGGCAGCCAACGAAAAAACAGCTTATGAAGCTGCACTTGGCATGTCGTATGCCGGAAAACGAGCTTTGGTATGTATGAAGCACGTTGGGCTAAATGTTGCAGCCGACGGCTTTATCAATTCAGCTATCACAGGTACTAACGGAGGCTTAGTTATTGTCGTTGCAGATGACCCATCGATGCACTCTTCGCAAAACGAGCAGGACTCACGTTTTTATGGTAAGTTTGCCATGATACCAATGTTTGAACCTGCCGATCAGCAAGAAGCATACGATATTGTTTACCAGGCCTTTGACCTTTCTGAATATTTCAAGCTCCCGGTTATGGTGCGCATTGTGACACGTCTGGCACACTCAAGGGCTGGTATTGTAAGGCGTGCTGCAAAAGCTCAGAAAAATACCCAAATACCAGATGATTCAAAACGCTTTGTGTTATTGCCGGCTATAGCCCGTCAACGTTACAAAAGCCTGCTGGGACAGCAAAAGGAAATGATGGAAATAGCGTATAACTCTCCTTTCAATAAATTTACCAATCATAGCAACAAATCTATAGGTATTATTGCCTGCGGAATAACCTACAACTACCTCCTTGAAAACTTTCCTGACGGGAATATCCCTTACCCGGTTTTAAAACTTAGCCACTACCCCATTTCACAACAACTAATCTCGCAAGTGTATGACGAATGCGAAACTGTTTTGGTATTAGAAGACGGTTATCCTTTTGTAGAAGAGCAATTAAGGGGAATTATGGGGGTAGGCACCCGTATCCATGGCCGTATGAATGGCATATTGCCGCGTGATGGCGAACTTACCCCAGATATTGTTGGTGCAGCATTAGGGTTAAAACAAAACATCAAAGTTACAGAAATACCAGAAGTGGTAACCAATCGTCCTCCTTCATTTTGCAAAGGCTGTGCACATATTGACATTTATACAGCCCTCAATGAGGCGTTAAAAGACTATACCCCAGGCCGGGTATTTGCCGATATCGGATGTTACACTTTAGGGGCATTGCCTCCCTTCAACGCTATCAACTCATGCGTTGACATGGGTGCTTCTATTACTATGGCTAAAGGGGCATACGAAGCCGGATTGCAACCTGCAGTAGCTGTCATTGGCGATAGCACTTTTACCCATTCGGGAATGACAGGTTTGTTAGATGCTGTAAATGACAATGTAGGTATAACAGTTATCATTGCAGATAATGCCACAACAGGTATGACCGGAGGCCAGAAATCTTCTGCAACAGGTCGCATTGAACAAATATGCGAAGGCCTTGGGGTAGAAAAAGAACACATCGTAGTGTTCAACCCGCTGAAGAAAAACCATGAAGAGGCCGTGGCGCTTTTGAAAAAAGAACTTGAGTACAAAGGTGTTTCTGTAATTATCGGGCGCCGCGAATGTATCCAAACACTTTCAAGAAAACATAGAAATTAACTTAAATACTGAAAAAAAGTGAAAACAGACATCATATTAGCAGGGGTTGGAGGACAAGGTATATTAACCATTGCAGCAAGTATTGGATATGCAGCCCTGCACGACAATTTAAATCTCAAGCAAAGTGAAGTACATGGCATGAGCCAACGTGGAGGTGCCGTTCAATCGCACATGCGCTTATCCAGCAATCCTATAGCCTCAGATTTAATACCACTGGGCAGCGCAGATGTTATCCTTTCGGTAGAACCCATGGAAAGCCTCAGGTATCTTCCATATCTTTCAAAAAATGGTTGGATTATCACCAACTCATTACCATTTATTAACATCCCCAACTACCCTGAATATCAGAAGATATTGGACGAAATCAACAAAATACCTAACCATGTACTAATTGATGCCGATAAAATTGCAGAAGAAGCAGGGTCTGTAAAATCATCCAACATTGTAATGCTTGGGGCAGCTTCTCCATATATCGAAATGAGTTATGAAAGCTTTATAGAAGGGATAAAAAAACTTTTCGGGCGTAAAAGCGAAGAAATGGTCAATCTGAACATTAAAGCCTTTGATTTGGGCAGAAAAATATCTATGGAGAAAAAGAAATAGAATCCTCTATCCCCTAAACACTATTAACTAACAACTATGATAACCCCGATACAAAAAAAACAATTAGAAGAAATGGGCATAAGCGAAGAACAGCTTAACCAACAAATTCAAAGCTTCATTAAAGGATTTGAATTTGCAGCCCTTGTCAGGCCAGCTACCATCAATGATGGGATAATAGTACCTTCCGAAAAAGAAATAGAAAAATGGACAAAGCTTTATGACGAATATAGCAAAACAGCTTCAATATTAAAATTTGTACCAGCATCAGGAGCTGCCAGCCGCATGTTTAAAAACCTGTACGAATTTTTAGATAACCCTTCAGCCAATGTAGGAGGTTCGATAATGATGCGAAGCATCGACAGTTTTGCCTTCTATCAGGATCTTTCAGGAGCGTTGAAAAAGCTGGGTTATGATATACGGACTATGCACAATGTTGACGATACCAAAATTGTTGTAGAAACTTTATTAACAAACAAAGGTCTCAACTATGGCAGTTTGCCCAAAGGGCTGCTTAAATTTCATGCATACAACAACGAAACCAGAACAGCTACAGAAGAACATTTTGTTGAAGGGCTTATGTATGCAAAAGGTGCAAATAAACTACAACTTCATTTCACGATTTCTGTTGAACACGAACAACTTTTTATTGCTGAATTTGAAAAACTAAAAGCAAAATATGACAAAGAAGCAGAGCTTTCTATTTCGTATTCTTTCCAGAAAAAATCAACAGACACCGTTGCTGTAGATGTTAATAACGTCCCTATTACAGACAAAGACGGTAAGTTTGTATTTAGGCCCGGGGGACATGGAGCTTTGCTCGAAAACCTAAATGACATTGACGCTGACCTTATTTTTATCAAAAATATCGACAACGTTGTGCCTGACCATCTGAAGCATGTTACAGTCAAGTATAAAAAGGCTTTGGCAGGTTTGTTGGTTTTTGTAAAAACAGAAATCAACGAATACATCAACTACCTCGAGGCTAATACCACCATTAGCGAAACATTGAAAGAACGCATTGCTACGTTTATGCTAAAATATATGGGCATTACCTTACCTAAAGGTATGGATAACTCAGTATTTGCGGCTTATGTAAAATCAAAACTTGACAAACCCATCCGCGTCTGTGGTATGGTACGTAACGTTGGCGAACCCGGCGGAGGGCCTTTCTGGGTGTTAAACAAAAAGGGTGAAGCAAACCTCCAAATAGTTGAATCATCGCAGGTGGATATGAACAACCACCAGCAAAAAGTGATATTTGACGGGGCTACTCACTTCAACCCGGTTGATTTGGTTTGCTCAACAAAAGACTATAGTGGATTTAAGTTTAATTTACTAAGGTTCAGAGATAACAATGCTGGTTTTATTTCAGAAAAATCAGTATCGGGCAAAAAAGTAAAAGCCCTTGAATTGCCCGGTCTGTGGAACGGAGGTATGGCGCATTGGATTACCCTAATGGTAGAAGTGCCTATTCTTACCTTCAACCCTGTAAAAACTTACGCTGACCTGCTCCGCAAAGAACACCAACCACAATAAATTACGAATGAAATTTAACTCTACTTTGACTAATTAAATATATTGAAATTCAATTACATACAGTTAAAATATGAAGGTAAAAAAGCCACGTAGCTGCGACATCTTAGTAGCTCAATAAAATTGCCATAGTCATCAGGTGCGTAGCACCGATATAGCATATTATATATTTCGCCACTACGTGGCTTAATAATTATGAGCAACCTTTTTCTACAAAGATTTCGCCGCTAAGCGGCTAATAGCAAAGGTTAACTAATCTGTCAAAGTAGAATTAATAAGTATTATCAATTTCAACCTCTCTTTTTACGCAAGGTACAGGTGATGCTAAATTTGAGGTGCCAATATTCTTCAACAAAATCAAATATATATACCTTTTGCCCCTTGCCTGATAGTTTATTTGTGTTTGATTTGATTATTTCACATTTTTGCAAAGAGGCTTTTAATTGTTAAAACTGAACGGACAGACAAAATGCTTTTTAATTCGATACACTTTGCCATATTTCTTCCAATCGTTTTTACCCTTTATTGGTTTGTTACCAATAAGAACCTGAATCTACAAAATATACTGTTATTAATATCAAGTTACTTTTTTTATGCCTGTTGGGATTGGAGGTTCTTATTTTTGCTTGTATTTTCAACCTCACTTGATTATTTTACAGGTATCAAAATATATGATGCCACAACAAAAAGAAATAAGTTATTTTGGTTATGGCTTAGTATCTGCATCAACCTGGGGTTTCTGGGCGTTTTTAAATATTATAATTTTTTTGCAGAATCATTTACCCAAGGGCTTCACCTACTGGGGATAAATGCTAACCTTGGGTCTATCAAAGTAATATTGCCAGTAGGTATATCATTTTATACATTTCATGGGCTGTCTTACGTTTTAGACCTTTATAAAAACAAGATAAAGCCCGAACGTAATTTTGTCAACTATTCGGTTTTTGTAAGCTTTTTCCCATTGTTAGTTGCCGGACCTATCGAAAGGGCTACTCACCTTTTGCCTCAAATAGTGAAAAAACGGGAGTTTAATTATTATACGGCTGTTGATGGACTTCGCCAAATCTTATGGGGATTATTTAAAAAGATGGTAATTGCTGACAATTGCGCCATTTATGCCAACATGATTTTCAACAACCAGGCAGATTATTCAGGAAGTACCCTTGTTTTAGGGGCATTGTTTTTTACCTTTCAAATTTATTGCGACTTTTCTGGCTATTCTGACATTGCCATAGGAACAGCCCGGCTTTTAGGGATAGAATTATTACGCAACTTTGCTTTTCCTTATTTTTCGAGAGATATTGCTGAGTTTTGGCGCCGATGGCACATTTCTTTATCTTCATGGTTTAGAGATTACTTGTATATTCCATTAGGCGGAAGCCGCGGCGGGACATGGATGAAAGTCAGAAATACCTTTATAATTTTCATCGTAAGTGGGTTCTGGCATGGAGCCAATTGGACTTTTATTGTCTGGGGGGCTTTGAATGCCTTGTATTTTTTGCCATTGTTATTAACTGACAGGAACAGGATCCATTTACAAACAGTTGCTCAGGGCAGACTAATACCCAATCTGAAAGAGTTGTTAGCTATGATTGTCACATTTAGCCTGACAGTTCTGGCTTGGATATTCTTCAGGTCTCAAAATCTGGAACATGCAATAAATTACATTTCAGGGATATTTTCTTCCAATTTGTTTAGTATGCCATATTTTCTTGGTATCAAAGAGTCAGCAATAACAGTGGGGTTTATTATTTTTCTCCTTATAGTTGAATGGATAGGACGAGAGCAGCAATATGCCATAAAAATAGCCTCGCATTGGGACAAACCATTACAATGGCTTTTTTATTACCTCATTGCTATGATTATCTTTTTGTTTGGCTCTCCAAGCCAGGAATTCATATATTTTCAATTTTGAAAACAATGAAAAAGTTTATAATATATATCATTTTATTTACTTGTCTTATCCTGGTTTCGATATATCTTATTTTATTAAAAGCCGATGGTTATTCTGACCCATATTATCTAAAATTTACTACCCCCAGACAAAATAGCCTGATTTTAGGGACTTCAAAAGCTGCACAAGGGATCATACCTGATGTTGCAAATAAAATCTTAGGGAACGATATTTATAACTATTCTTTTAATATGAATATTAGTCCTTTTGGGCCTAAATACCTGGAAAGTATAAAACGCAAACTATCTCAAAAAAGCCATAGCGGCATATTCATTGTTACTGTTGATTGTTGGAGCATATCTTGCATGGGCGAAAATCCAAACGATACAACAAAATTCAAAGAAAACAATTCATTCATAGGGCAAATAAAAATTGTTGACCAAAAACCTAATTTGCACTACTTGCTCAAGTACATGTTTGGTAATTATTACAGGATCATATTCAAATCTTCAGATGCCGTACTGCATGAAAATGGATGGTTTGAAGTGTCAATCAATACAGATTCTGTATCAGTAAACAGAAGAACAAAAAGTACCTTACAGGAGTATAAAAATTTCCTGTCCAACTATAAATATTCTCAGGCAAGGTTTGACTATCTGGTAAAAACTATTGAATTTCTTAACAAATTTGGAAGTGTGTATTTAGTAAGGTTACCTGTTTCTAAGGGCCTGATGGACATAGAACACCAATGTATGCCCAATTTCGATTATAAGATCAAACAGATAGCAGACAAAACATGTGGATACCTTGATTTAACCCCTAAAAATGAAACGTTTAGCTATACTGACGGTGTTCATCTGGACAAAAGGTCAGGAAAAATAGTTACAGAAGAAATTGCCCAATGGATTAAAAACGAAAAATAATAAAAAACACCATATAAAGTTGCATTTATCAATACAAATTAAAACCTGGCACAGTGCTTAGCGTTCAGGAAAAGGTTGCGCCATGAGTGTAATCAGGTATGGATATAAAGAGTTGAACGAGAGTGAACTGTCGAAGAGGTGTCGAGAAGTGTGCCACAACCTGTCAAAAGCTACGGAGTATGAGACGGAGTGAAATAAGCATAACGGGAGCCTGTATATTGGTTATGCGGCAGGCGTCATACAGACAGCAAGACTTATATCCGGGCTTAATTACG
>Ga0116186_1000226_pt1 | contig 71495 bp, 70 predicted proteins | sample AD_JPNNA4_MetaG_FD_89806 | JGI IMG/M metagenome (GOLD analysis project Ga0116186, IMG submission 89806) | Active sludge microbial communities of municipal wastewater-treating anaerobic digesters from Japan - AD_JPNNA4_MetaG | ecosystem: Engineered > Bioreactor > Anaerobic > Digestate | place...
CTGATTCGATAAACACAATGGTTTGCATGCAGTAATTCTATCATCAATACATAATGCGAGCACCAACCTTAAATCGGTTTCATGTTCATCCCCGCAGCAGAGCTGCGGGGTATTCAAAATAATAAATAACGTACAGTATCATATAACACCCCACATATGTCGATGACTGCCGAGCCGAATTAGATGATCTCACTTCAATAATTTTACTATAAAATCTATTTTGTAATGCCAGCCGCTGAGCATATTGACGGTTACTGCCGGCTCATCCCTCCTGGCAGATAAACCGCAGCGTCCAAAGCAGCCGCCTGCATGCGACTGCAGCTTGCCCATGGCGCACGCATCTTCTCATGCGCGCCATCTGGACCTTAGTTTGAGGGCCGGGCAACTGCCACGAAGCCGGCGTCTCAAGGCTTATCCGGGAGGCTCTGAAGAACCTGGCGACCCATGGCAGTCAGCTCGTAATAGACCCAGCGTCTCCATCCATACTCTCTTCGCACCAGATTTATCTTGATGAGCTTTATTAGATTGTCGTGCACCGTGGATTTGGGCAGGTCCAGTACTCTGGATAGCTCAGATGCGGTCATTCGCCTGGATAAGAGATGCCTTAGAATGGCGTAACGCTTTTCCGATGCCAGGGAATCGACGATCTTATCATCTCGCTCCTTTCCATCCTGGAATTCGCTGGCCATGGCTTTTACCTGTCATAGATCTAATTATATTATATGCTATTTTTGAAAAATGAAATGTGAATATCATCGCTTGCGATGGTTGTTTTAAAGCTTATATAAAAATAGCTTTCAGATAGGCGTTACATGAGAGTTTCAGCGCAATCCCTCTCTGGAGAAAGCTAACCCAGCCTGCAAAAAGAACATCGAGCCGGTTCCTGGAACAGGGGCAAGGCCGGTGCTGCTGAAAAGAGATATCCGTCTGAATGGACGCCCTGGCGAGCGGTTTCCTTTCTTATGCCACCAAGATGACGCCATGTTTCATGTCAGTATTTTGATATCTGCATGTTCGTGGGATTTTCGGCGGCGCTCAAGCTTCTCCAGATCCGGGCGAAAAACGCCACAGGCCACGTTGCATCGTCGTCCAGACCTGGACATGGGTTTTTCCGCTCTTCCAGGAAAGGCGGCAACAGCCCGAGCATCACCCTTCGGGATCTTTCCGGCGGCCCGTCTCTGAGAGCATGTCTGCAGCCATCAGAAATCCCCTGGCCCGCTCGGCCAGAGGGTAGCGATGGACCAGCGACCAGAAACGCTTTCCGTGGTTGGGCTCCTGGAGATGGGCAAGCTCGTGTACGATCACGTAATCCTCAACCCAGGCCGGCATCTTCTTAAGCCGGGAGCTGATGCGGATTATGCCCTTTGGGGTGATGCAGGAACCACGCCACCTCTTCTGACGATCGCTGTAGCTAATTCTTTGCCAGGAGAGAGCTCCTTTGAAGTACCGGCGGTTGAGTGCCCTTGCCCTCTCCTCCAGTCGTGAATCGTCGCGTGGGCGGCGGTGCCGATCGCTCTGCCTCTCGATCCCCTGGCAAAGCTTTCTCAGATAGGGCTCAAGCTCGGCATCTGAGAGGTGGGCTGGCGCCAGCACCTCTATGATCCCTTCCACCAGACGGGCCTGCACGGTCTTCCTCCTGCGGGACGAGCGCTTTATTACGACATCCATGATCCAGCCATATCTGAAGAGCGCTGCCACCATATGAAAGAGTTTCGTCTGAAAAGATAGGATTTATGCATGAAATTGGAAATTTTGTGACATCTATTCAGCCAAGCTGGCGAAACGCAACGCTGATGCTCAAATTCCGGCATCTCAGCCATGACGCACGCTGCATGAAATCGATCGCCGATCTATTAGATGCTGGGACTGGCCATGGCAGAGGTGCCCAGAATAGCTACTTCCCTAGTCATGCAAGAAATGAGGGGGAGCCGATCACGGCTCGCCCAGCCAGTCTATGCTCAGGTTTCCGTAAGACCTGTTACCGTTGAGCTGGATGAACTTGTCTATGGAGAATGCACCGGTCAGGTCCTCCACAGAACGTCCGTACTCTATGGCCCGACCTTTAGTAGCCGGGGTGCCCTTCCCCCACGACATCCAGGCTATACGGGCCTGTCCGACCACATCGGCTCTGACGTTGGCCTCCAGGCCGCCTCCCCCGCAGGCACCTGGGCCGGCGGTCCATGTCCGCACCTCGGTCTTCTTGATCAGGCGCTCAGTGTTGCGATAAGACTCAAGAAAGCTGGCCCCTATGTCGTAGTTGATCACAGCCAGCGTTTCCCTCAGCTTGTTGGGATCGGGAAACATCTGGTCCACCATACTCGATCTCTCCACCGGGGTGTACCCGGTGATAGGATCAGCAGCCGATAAGCTCGACATGCAAAGGAACAGGAGGATCACGATACTCTTCCGCTTCATCTCAACTCACCCCATCTCCATATCTGCAATCGTCGTAGATGGTTATTAATTTGGCGGCCGAAAGCCAGCATCGAATCGTTGATCAGCGGAGTTGTGGCAAAGATGCGGAAAAAGGACAATGAAAGACGGATCAGGACAGCGATGCGACCTTTTTCCGGCATTCCATCGATCCTTCTCAACAGAAACGGCCGAATCACCGATCTGACTGACAAAACCTGCTTGTCTTCATGCGGACACACCAGAGGATATCATGGCTATCTCCTCGTTGATCACTATGAAGTCCTTGATAGCATCAGGAAGCAGCGCTTCAAAGGGTATAATGACCATCTTTCCCTCCTCACGGTACCTGGACCGGTTCAGATCCTTATCGGGCTTGACGATCATCTCAAGCAGCTCCCCGCTTTTCAGATCGAGGATTATGTTGTCAAGCCTCCCGACAACTATTCCCTTCTCGGTCACTATCTCCTTGCCGGCCAGCTCCGAAGCAAGTATCTTGGCCATGTGAACCACTTCTCCACTCCTATTCCAGTCTTTGCGAGAAGATGCTCTTAGAGCTTCAGGGACCTTCATCGGTATCCGATCAGCGAACCCTGCTCGACCTTTACCCCGCCCTTGAACCGCTCGTTGATCCTCTCGTAGTAGGTGATCATGCTCTCCTCGACGCTTGGCCTGACCCTCTTGAGAGCATCGTGATAGTGGCGCATCTCCACCACAGATGCTTGTGGATCTTCTCGCAGAGCCAAAAGGACGGCCTCTCGACACAGGGCAGCAAGATCCGAACCGACGTATCCTTCGGTCAACTCCGCCAGCTCTTCCAGGCTGACCTCATCGCTATTAGGTATGCGGGAGGCATGGATGCGCAGAACCTCGATTCGGCCCTCTCGATCCGGCGGCCCGATCATGAGAAGCCGGTCGAACCTTCCAGAGCGAAGAAGAGCCGGGTCCACGATATCCGGCCGGTTGGTCGCCGCAACGACAACGACGTCGCTTAGGGATTCCAGGCCATCCATCTCGGCCAAGAGCTGGTTTACAACCCGTTCGGTGACCCTTGATCCATCGTCCATCCCCCTCATGGGAGCGATTGAGTCGAGCTCGTCGAAGAAGATTATTGCCGGAGATACCTGCCGGGCTTTTCGGAATATCTCCCGAATGGCCTTCTCTGACTCGCCCACCCATTTGGAGAGCATCTGCGGACCTCGCACCGATATGAAGTTGGCGTTGATCTCGTTGGCCACAGCCTGGGCGATCAGGGTCTTGCCAGTTCCTGGCGGCCCGTAGAGCAAGACGCCTTTGGGCGGCTTGATCCCCATCCTCTCGAATCGCTCCGGGTACTTGAGAGGCCACTCTATGGACTCGATCAGCTCCTGCTTGAGAGGGCCGAGGCCACCCACGTTCTGCCAGGTCACCCCGGGCAGCTCAACCAGAACCTCTCGCATGGCACTGGGCTCTATCTCCCGGAGAGCCGCCGAGAAGTCCTCTCTGGTGACCTGCATCGCCTGCACGACCTCCGCAGGTATCTCCTCCTCCATTCCAAGATCAGGCAGGTAGCGGCGAAGCGCTCGCATGGCAGCCTCCTTGCACAGAGCGCTGATGTCTGCTCCCACAAATCCGTGTGTGTAGTCTGCCATCTTCTCCAGGTCAACGTCTTCTGAAAGAGGCATGGACCGCACGTGTATCTGCAGGATCTCTATTCGGTCAGACCGGTCAGGAACCCCGATCTCTATCTCACGGTCAAACCTGCCTGGCCGGCGCAGAGCCGGGTCTATGGCATCTATCCGGTTTGTGGCTCCGATTACAACCAGCTGCCCCCTCTCCTTCAGGCCGTCCATCATCGAGAGGAGCTGCGCCACCACCCTGCGCTCAACCTCTCCGGTGACCTCGCTGCGTTTTGGGGCGATGGAGTCCAGTTCGTCTATGAAGATGATCGAAGGAGAGTTGCTGTTGGCCTCGTCGAATATCTCCCGCAGCCTCTGCTCGCTCTCACCATAGTACTTGGACATGATCTCAGGGCCAGCTATGCTGAAGAAGTGAGCTCCGCTCTCGTTTGCCACAGCCTTGGCGATTAGCGTCTTGCCGGTACCAGGCGGGCCGTAGAGCAGAACGCCCTTCGGCGGTTCGATACCCAGCCGCTGGAAGACCTCGGGGTGCTTCATTGGCATCTCGATCATCTCCCGCACCCTCTGAACCTCGGAAAGAAGGCCTCCTACATTCTCGTAGGTGATCCCGGTAGCCTTGATTGAGCTCATGGGCCGGGAAGCCTTCTCCATCAGGTGTATCTCGGTCCTCTCGGATATGACGACCACACCTTCAGGCTCGGTGCTGGAGACCACCAGAGGGACGGCCTCGACCCTTCCTATGAACGCATGGCTTGCCGAGCTCATTATGGGAAGGATATCGCCGGTTATCACCGGCCTTTTCAGGGTCTGTCTCCGGATAAGATCGGTTGCGTCTTCCCCAAAGTGAAGCTGCGAACCAGCTGGAGGGGCTAAAACCACCTTGGTGGCCTCGCCATAGCGGGCCTTCCTCACCCTCACTCGATCGCTGATGCCGACGCCGGCGTTCTGTCTGATGAAGCCGTCTATCCTCACATAGTCCTGGCTCCAATCCTGGCGGTCCGCCCGCCACACCTTGGCTGCGGTCAGCCGCTTGCCTTCGATCTCAATTATATCCCCCGGAGAGAGCCGCAGGCTTAAGAGGGCGTTTGGGTCAAGCCGGGCAATGCCACGGGCCGAGTCGTTTGGATAGGCCTTGGCAACCTTGAGCTGGATCTCTTTGACGTCCCACACAGTAGGCAGTTTATATGAGTGACATTATTTAAATTTATCTGGGCAGATGGATTTTATAATAGGATCTGATATTCATTCCGTGAGAGACAGGGGGCTGATAGCCCCAGGTGCTTCGACATCATTTGGACATCTTGGCCACCCTCTTGAACTTCCAGAGACGATCCAGGCGGGCCGTTGCATCCGCCCCAACCTTGGTGGTCATGCCCTCAACAGAGCGCGGATCGAGCGTGGAACCGCGCACATTCGGGTAGATATAGAGGTCCTCGTCGCCCCTCATCCGTGTGGCTATTGCGAACTCCAGATCAGCTGGATCGAAGATATCTATGTCCGAATCCACCACCAAGACGTGCTTCAAGCTCCCATGGGCCTGGAATGCAGCCTCGATTGCCCTCTTGCCGTCCTCCTCCGACTGCTTATCTATCTGAACGACCGCGTGGAAGTAGCAGCACCCTCCTTCTGTCAGAAGCACGTTCCTGACGTTGGCCACTCTCGAGACAGCCCTGTAGATCAGAGGCTCATAGGGAACTCCCATCAGCATCTTGTGCTCTCCTCCTGCCGGGAGGAGCGCCTGGTAGATGGGGTTCTCCCGGCACATCATGCGCACAATCTGGACAACCGGCTCTTGCCTGACCAGGTCCATTGTCCCCGTGATGTCGACAAAGGGGCCTTCTGCCATGCGTTCGCGTGTAAGATACCCCTCAAGGACGATCTCCGCATGAGGTACAGGAACCCCATTCTCCAGCTCAACCAGCTCCACGGGCCCGCCCCGAAGAGCGGCTGCGTATTGAAACTCCAGGTTCTCAGGAACACGGGTGGATGCAGCGATCAGAACCACAGGGTCCACCCCGATTGCTATGGCCACAGGAATAGGCTCTTCGGCCTTTATAGCAGCACAATACATCTGATGAGTATGCCTGCCTGGAACTAGGCGGGCGGCCAGGCGGTCGGGTCCTGCCACCATCAACCGGTGCACGCAGGCGTTGATCCGCTCCCCAAGCCTGGAGACCACAACCGCGGATGTTATATACGGTCCGCCGTCCCCCCGGAAATGCGTCAGTATTGGCAGGCGCTTCAGGTCTGGTGGGGAGACGACTTCCTGAAACGGAGAGGAGTTGACCAGGTGCGTCTGTCCGTCATAAGAGACTGACGAGAGGCGGTGGGCCATCTCGGTCGCGGGGATGCGAAGCGCCCGGCCAAGCAGGGATCTGGTCCCAAGCAGGTTAACAGCCCCCCGACCACCCTGAAGATCGTGGAATAACAGGGGACGATTGTCCATTGCCATCTCGGCAGCCTGGTACAGCGGGGAGACCGGCCCCCTTATCTCTACAAGACTGCCGTCATCCCTCAGTCCATCCAGGAAGTCTCGGAAGCTCATGTGAAGTCAATTGCCCGGCTGGCATAAAAGCCCTTTTCCCTTCTTTTCATTGGGCACTTGCAATAGCTTTTGCTACACCAGCAGCACCGCGATGATCCCGGTCAGAAAGACACCGTCGAACGTGCCTGCTCCTCCAATGCTGGCCACCGGAGCCCCCATCCGCTTGATTGCCTCCAGATTCAGCAGATCAGCACCTATAAGGGTCCCCAAAGTCCCTCCGGCATAGGCGGTAACGAAGACGAACTCGTGGGGAGCCTGATAAGCCGAGCCGACGATCGAGACGAGGGTCCAGGCTGCCAGCGCTGCTGCCACCGGCGGCAAGAGCGCAGGAGTCACTATGCCCACGCCCCTGACCGGCCTGGCCACTGCATGGGTCACAGCGGCGACTAGGGCTGTTGCCAGCACCACGTAGGAGAAGGCGGCCGGAAAGGACCATAGCAGGTACAAGGAGACGAGGGTCGGGATGACAGCTCCTCCAACGTTGATTGCCAGGGTCGTGCGATTAGTGACGATCTCCTCCACAGGTATGCGATAGGTCACTCCGAAAGCCCGAACGTAACGGTCTCTGACAACAGGAATTGGAGACTCGAGCGTGGCGAGGGGGAGGTTGATCCCTGCCCCAAAGAGGCAGGCCAAGAGGAGAAGAAGCGCATCGTCCCACGAGAATCCGATCCTCGTGAAAGCCGTTCGAAGCACACCAACGAATAGGGCAGAGACCACGAAGATCAGGAGCGCAGCGAGCAGAATTGCGAAAAGCAGGCTTATTGGGCTGTAGACCAGGCGGCGATTCATACCATCAATCTGGCTTGCAAAGCTTAAAGGCCTTTTTCACTTCTGGTTCTGGCCATGCCGCCCGGATCTATTCAAGATTCCAAGGGAACAGTTGAGATCAGCCTGCAATGACGGGAAAACGGATTTTCGACCATTCGCACTGAATAAGGGATCGCCTGCCAAGAATGCTCGGCATACCATCGACCCGAAAACGGTAACTATCCCGAGGTAGATTTGGAAGATATGCACAAGCTGGTCCTAATAAGGCACGGCCAGAGCGTATTCAATCTGGAGGGGCGCTTTTCCGGCTGGAGCAATACACCACTCAGCCCTGCAGGAGCGGCGGAAGCCATGGCTGCCGGCGAGGCTCTGAGAAAGGCCGGCTACACCTTTGATATGGCTTATTCCTCGCTCCTCAGCCGGGCCAACCAGACGCTTTGCCTTGTGCTGGATCGGATGGACCTCTTGTGGATACCTGTACACAAGAACTGGCGCCTCAACGAGCGACACTGGGGCGCTTTGGAGGGAGTAACCCGGGAAGAGGCGTTATCAAGGTACGGTCAGGACGAGGTCTTGCGCTGGCGGACCGATTACCGGGCCGCCCCCCCGGCTGCAGATGAAAAGGATGCATGGAGTATGGAGCAGGACCGCCGCTATTCAAACCTGATAGGAGCGGTGCCACGAACGGAGAGCATGGAGCAGGCCTGGGATCGCCTGCTGCCATTATGGAGTGAGGATATATCCCGAAAGATCGATCAGGGCGAGAGGGTGCTGATCGCCGCCCACGGAAACATCCTGAGGGCTCTGATAAGGCATCTGGAAGGTCTGCCGGAAAGGGACGCCCACCTCATTGAGACACCTACCGCAATTCCTCTGATCCTGGAGCTGGACGCCGACCTGCGAGCCAAGAGGACCCACTGCCGTCTGCAGCGCGACATCTGAGGTGTCCCCGGAGGGCTTTTTTCTGCGACAACGTCCGGCTATATCGACTCAGCCGAAAGGCACAGATCTCAAAGTCCATCCTGTCGCCGTCCTGTATGCGGCGGCCTGCTATTCAGAATAGGCAAAACAACGATGAGGCTGAAACATCTGGTCTAATCTCGCAATCATGCTTTAGCATATCATAGTACATCGTTTGGTCCTGCGAAGTCCCCCGGGATTTGCTCCCGAAAAATGCCTGATAAGGCCGGGATTTGTGTGCAGTCGTCGCCTCCGCTCCCCGCGGGCCCGAATACCCTGCTCTTCGGATGAGCAAAACCACTAATTGCTATCCCGCAAAAATGAATTTTAATCAAAAAACTTGAAATTTTAACTATTAATTTTAATTTATATAAAACTGTTTAGTGATGACACTAGACAGAGATTTAGGTTAATATGATCGATATACATTATTGCCGATTAATAACTCGGGAGTTCTGGATGTCGAAAAACTGACATATCATATGGCAAATACTGATGTTGTCAGCAATACTCTAAGAAATAATTAATTAAGTTAATTTTTTAATAGGGTTGGCCTTTCAAAACAAATTATTTATATGATTAAGTATTTGTGATAAAAAAGATATTTGGTGATCTTCATGAGAGAATCAACCGTCAAGGTTCTTGACGACAAGGACATGGAGTTCGTCGAGACCCTGCGCAGCCTAGGGGTTCCAAGAAATGTGGCCACGCTCATAACGTTTCTGGCAAACGTCAATGAGGCATCCTCGCGAGAGATCGAGATGGGATCTGACCTGCGCCAGCCTGAGGTAAGCATTGCCATGCGCACCCTGCGGGAAAACGGATGGATTGAGGAGCGGGAGATAAAAAGGGAAGGAAAGGGCAGGCCGATGAAAGTCTACTCTCTACGAGCATCTCTGGACGATATCATCAGGCATTTCGAGGACGAGAAGCTACAGGAGTCTGCTTTGGCCATGGAGTCGATCCAGAGGCTCAAAGAGCTCATCTCCAATTAGATCCGATCCAGGCACTAAAGGTCCACACCATATCGAGATAAGGCAAAGAGGCCTGCAGGTCAGACAGCATCTGCTCTAAAGGCCTCAAGTTTAGCAGGTGCTCCGGCCTTCTGCACGTCCCATCTGCATGATTGGTATCCATATCCCCGAGTCTGATAAAAGCCCATCCATAATGCGGCCTGTATTTTTTTCCGGGAAATCCCTAAAGAGCGCTGACGCAGGCGATCGAGATCCTGATCAGCGGCATTTCTTTTCTGTAACTATGTGCAGCCTGGCCAATCGACAAGAATAGAAAAAACCAGGCCCCACTATCGGCCCTACGATGCAGCAGTCTCGCCCGACTGGCAGGGCAATTTGAGAACTCGCTTCTGACGCAGATGGAATCGATAAAGCCAGCCCAATCTCTGAGAACTCTCGCTCAAGGCGACCAGAAAACGGCATATATCATCGGAACGCCTGACTTTTCACTCAACCTGAGCAAACGCGACGCAGTAGTTATGCCCATACTTTTTAATGCACTTGGGACACGTCGTGTAGTGGAAGTACTGCTTAAGTACCTTCTTGCCGCGGGAAGCGGCGAACCTATCCATATCCTCCATCCATTTAGGGACGGAATTGTATGGCCCATCGTAGACCTTGGACAGGAAAGTCCCTGATAGCTTCACGTTGCGTGCGCCAGGAACCTCCTTGGTGACCGACATGTATAGCTCTGATCTCCACGGAGACGGATCGTATGCAAGCATCAAGAACTCGTCTTTCGGCGGTGAGGCGTCCGCCTCCTCTATCATTCCCAACATTTTAGTCACAATCCGTCCCATATTGACAGGTATATGGAATAATTGCGTCACGTTATCTTTTATGAAGGACTTGTCTTTCCATACGTGCTCTTTCTCATCCCAGGGACCCGGATCGAACCTGGGGCAGCACTCCTCGCTTTTGTCTGTCATCTCTTGCCCTTTTCCGCAGTGAGAGGATAAAAGCTTAACCAGGTCGGGCGCAGTGAAGATGCTTTTCGATCCCGCAGAAGGTTTCAATCGAGCTTTTTTTCACAGAGGTTTCTGCCCTGACAGTAGTTATCTGGATTTCTTAAGAGATCCAGCACAAGCCTGAGGCCTGTATCGCACGACCGCCCCTGCGAGAAGAGAACAGATGCGTCTGGGATTTAAAAAAGCGTCAAGGAGCGGCTGAAAATCCGTGGAGGTCCTCCCAAGCTCCCAGGAGGATTCACCAGGCATCCTTGAGATTCAAGGCTGATTTGAGTCTGCACCCCGTAACCGGCAAAGCCATATCCTACGGTCCATGGCCATTATCCCAGGCCTGCTTCAGCCAGAGCGCCGGCCAAGGCTACCGGGCCTGAGAACTCGCTTCTGCCGCGGCTCGAATCGACGAAGACCACCTTATCGGTTAGCACTGGGGCTCCAAGCGACTGCGCCTGGCATAGATACATGAGAGTGCGAAATATCAGATTTCCCGAGATGCCGTCAGGGGCGATTATCACGTCGTCCTCTATGCATGTCTCGATCAATATTCCACGATGAACCGCACTTATCTGGGCTCGTTCCGCCATCCTTGTGATAAGCTCTGCCTCGCCAAGGGATTGGTCCACCTTCTTGCTTCGGCCCATGTCTTCAAGACGGCCGCCGGAGAGCAGCGCCACCCGTGGCTCCACACCGAGCCGGCGCAGGAAGCGGGCGCTCTCCAGCGCCAGCTCCAGGCGGTCAGAGGGCCGGTCCCCCTCATCTATCCCTACAGGCCCGAGCATGAAACAATGGCCTCCCTGACGCAGAAGGACCATGCGACGAATGTCTATGCCCAACCCTTTTGAGAGGGCCTTCATTGTTCGGGAAGCGGAGACGTTGCCCCGCACTGCGCCTTCCGCCTCCCCACTGACCAAGAGGTCCACCAGGGTTTGCTCCGGATCTCTGCTCGAAAGGCACTCAACGCGACTGGCCTGCTCGCAGAATGCAGGAATGCAGTCTGTGACCACCACGAGATTGGCAAAGTCCGAAGCCTTCTCAAGGCCGGCCCAGATATCCTGATTCCCTCCGCGTATGCCTATAGCTATCCGGGCTTTCCTGCGCTTGGCCTTTTGCATCAGAGAGTCGACGAAGGATCCGTCCATGGATAGTCCTGCCTGAATTCTCTTCAGACGGCAGAGATCCCTGTCACGCAATCCTTCCGAAAGTCGAACAGCAAGGCCTCTTTCAAGCCCTGACTGACCAGCAGCTCCCGCGCTTGAGTGACTTGTCCAATCGCCGCCGCAGCAAGGCCGCAGCTCTGAAATACCTTTACCGTCTGTTCCGGGTCCATTGTCGTCACCACAAATCCCATCCCTGGGTAGACCTTAAGCCAACTGAGAAGCTCAATTCCAGGTGGGATGAGTATTCGGTCGAGGTCCACGCGGCCGCCTACGCCGCTGGTCTCAAGCAGCATCCCCAGTGTGCCCAAGAGTCCCGGATTGCTTATGTCCTTTCCTGCCCTGACCAGCCCCCTCTTGGCCAGCTCAGGCATGGAGGAGAGCTGCTTTTGTAGCAGCATCGGATCCTTGAAGCTCGTAGAGTCGAAGTTGACAGAGAACTTGGGGTGGAGCCGGCCGTCCAGATCGACTGCTGCAACGATCGATTCGCCTGGCCGGGCGCTGCTGCTCAGTATCAGGGCATCCTTTCGGGCTCTTCCAAGGATGGCCACGTCAAGCGCGCTGTACGGAGTATCAGGATGCAGATGCCCTCCTATGATCGGGACGCCGAACTTCTCGATTCCCTGCCTCATGCCCTGCAGGACTTTTTCGCCGACCTCTGGCGAGCTGACTGAGAGCACATCCACCATGGCCAGTGGAACGCCTCCCATAGCCGCGATATCGTGGACGTTTACGAGGACCGAACAGTAGCCGGCCCAATGAGGATCTGCCTCCATGAGAAGCGACCATATCCCGTCTGCGGCCAGCAGCAGCACCTCGTCGCCGTTGTCGATCACCGCAGCGTCCTCTCCAAAAGAGGCAAGGATGCGATCCGATGCTATTGGGAAGTAGCTGAGAAGGTCGCCGATCCGTCTCTTCCGGGTGATCCCGGCAAAGCCCCTAAGCTCGGCTACCAGAGAATCCAGATTCATCTCAATCACCTCGGCACTTCCTGGAAAAATAGGTATCGGTCTTGAAGTTGATATCATCTCGTCTGCTGTTGCGTGCCGGCTGCAGGCTGTCCTTGATTGAACACCAGCTTCATCTGCAAGACTCCGCCTTCACTGCCTGCAATCTCAAATCCCATCTTCTTGATCAGCCTGATTGCTGGCAGGTTGTCTTCCAGCACCTCGGCAGTAAATCCCAATAGGCCATTTCTCTTTGCAAGATAGGTTATATAGAGATGAAGCTCCTGACCCACCCCATGTCCCTGGTAATCGTCCCTGACCACAAGCGCCAGCTCGGCGGTGTGATCGGCATCGTTGCTGCTGTACTGAGCAAGTCCGATCACGATCTCCCTCTCCTCTGTTCTCAGCGTGGCCAGGATCACCATATCCCGCGAGAAGTCCACGGCCACGAATTCCTGGAGCCGGGAGTGCGGCATATCCTTCCTGGCAGAGGCAAACCTCCTGTATAAGCTCCGATCCGATAAGGAATAAAAGAACTCCTTGAGCAGAGGCTCATCGCTTATCTTTACCGGCCGCAAGAATATGCGAAGTCCTGTCTTGGTGCTCTTCCAGACCTCCAGGGACTCCGGGTACTCCGAAGGGTGGTAAACCTGGTCCTTGAATATCAGGGAGAGCCTGCGGGCCTCTTCTATCAGCCAGGGCCTGAACCCGGGATGGGATATGGCGATCAGATCCATGGCCCTCTCCCTGATGTTCTTGCCGTGAAGATAGGCTATTCCGTATTCTGTCACGACGTAATGGACATCTCCCCGGTGCAGGGTCACCCCTGCGCCGGGGCTTAGCTGAGGCACAATGCGGCTGGATCTGCCGTCGTTTGATACCGAAGGAAGAGCCAAGATCGCCTTGCCGCCGGATGCTAGGGCGGCGCCGCGCATGAAATCCGTCTGGCCGCCTACACCGCTGTAAAACCTGCCGCCCAGCGATTCCGCGGTGGCCTGACCTGTCAGATCTATCTCCAGAGCGCTGTTTATGGCAGTCATATTCCTCTGGCCGGCGATCACAAACAGGTTGTTCGTGTAGTCGATCGACTTGAACATGACATTTTGGTTCTTATTGAGGAAATCGTAGGTCTCCGTTCTGCCCATGCAAAAGGAGGCCACCGACCTTCCCGGATCGATGGACTTCATGGTGTTGTCTATCACGCCGAGACTCATCAGCTCGAAGGCGCCATCGTTGAATAGCTCGCTATGAAGCCCCAGGTGTCGCTTGTCCTTTAAGTGACGCAGCGTGGCATTTGGCACGCTTCCATAGCCCACCTGCAGAGTTGCTCCATCCTCGACTATTCTGGATATGTGCCTGCCTATCCTTTGAGATATCTCGCCAGGCACTTCCTCGACATACTCCAGCAGAGGCTCATCCTTGACCACAACCAGATCCAGGTCCCGGATATTCACAATTCCGTCGCCATAGACGAAGGGCATACGGGAGTTGGCCTGAGCCGCAACGATCCTGGACTTCTCCGCTGCCGCCTTGACGATATCCACGCTTATCCCAAGGCTCATGTTCCCGTCGCCATCTGGAAGGGAGGTCTGTATCAGCGAGAGGTCGATTGGCATCATCTCGCTTCGGATCAGATCCGGCACAGAGGAGAGGAATATGGGCGTGTAATCGGCCCCGGCATCGTTGACCGCCGCCCGTATGCTCTCGCCGATAAAAAACGAGTTCAGCCGAAAGTTATCTCTGAAACGCTCTTCCTGGTAAGGCGTTATGCCCAGGTTCCAGACCTGGACGAGCTCTGCATCGAAAAAGGAGCCGGGGTGGGCCTGGATATAATCCATCAGGCCCCTTGAGAGTGCCTGCGGCTCACCACAGGCAGTGCCAATGAAGATCCTGTCACCGGGATGCACCAGCTTGAAGATCTCTTCCATCGAGGCGAACTTTTCTGGAAATCTCTCTATCCAGACGTCCCAATTCACATCCATTTCCGAGTCCATATCCTCACCAAACGAAGATGCCGGATCTGCTACAAATCATACATCATTATTATTAATATTATACCTATCGGAAGTCAGATGGCCCACAGAATGGATTTGCGGATTCGTCTCATTGCCACCTCATGTGAGATCGGCAAATTATGCTTGAATCAGGCGAGGGGCCAGGACACGTCCATCCTGCAATCCTCCTGACACTTGCATCCAGGGAGCGATTCCGGTTGAATGCCGAATTTCTGCTTCGATCTGGCAGCCCTTCAGGCGATTCGAGAAGACGCCACTTTCCTGAGACGACGATGCACTTATTGGATTTCGGAGTTTTTGGCGGCTACTTCACAAACGCATAATGGAGCAGCACACTTCCGGAACTATCAAAGGTCCTTGTTCTTAGCAGCCTCAAATGAAGCCTGTCCCTGATGCCCTGGAATATCGACCTGCCAGCTCCCAAGACGACCGGATTGACCATGATGCTGTACTCATCGATCAAGCCAGCTGCTGCAAACGCTGATACTATGCTGCCGCTGCCCAGTATCGCCATGTCTTTCCCCGGCTGGCTCTTAATCCTCTTTACTACGTTCTCAACATCGCCTTTCACCAGTCTCGTATTTTGCCACTGAGCACGGTCAAGCCTCCTTGAAAAGACTATCTTTGGCAGATTATTCATTCTTTCTGCCACGATCGGATCGCTGCTAATCGCCTCTGAAGACTGCCAATAGCCTGCCATAAGCTCGTGACTTCCTCCCTTGCCCCTAAAGGGGCAGGGCTTCCTGCTTCACTGAGTCGGTGTTCCGATCTCTCTACAGGCTCTTCCCCTCAGTCCGAGGGTGACAATATTCAATGCTGCATTGACATCTCTATCCATCTCTAAGCCACAGTTAGGGCAAAGATGGGTTCGATCTGCCAGCGTCTTAGGAACCATTATACCGCATTGGGAGCATTTTTGGGATGTATACCTTGCATCTACCAGTTCTACCACTTTGCCAGCCTTTGCAGCTTTGCTCTGAGTGAACTGGATTAACCTGCCCCAAGCGTGATCTTGAATATGCTTTGCCAGGTGATGGTTCTTGAGCATACCTGAAATGTTCAGGTTCTCAAATACGATTAGGTCTGCTGAGTCTACTATCTTACTGGATACTTGATGCAGGAACTCGTCTCTATGGCTCTGAATCTTCTGATGGAGCCTAGCGACCTTGATTTTGGCTTTTCGACGGTTACTTGATCCTTTCTTCTTTCTGGAAAGATCTCTTTGAGCTACCGCCAATTTCGTCTCGTCCTTGATGTAGTATTTAGGATACTGAATTGTCTTGCCAGTGGACAGAGCAACCAGGCTTTTCAAGCCCACGTCTACACCAATGGCCGTCTTAGGTTCTATCTGAGAGACATCTTCTATCTCAGTCACCAGAATAGCATACCAGCGTCCTAAGTGATCCTTCTTGATGGTACAGGTCTTGATCCTGCCTTCTACCTCTCTGTGCTTGAAGATCCTGATAGAACCTATCTTGGAAAGAGTCAGTTTTAAGCCGTCCAGCTTGAAACCGACCTGCGGATACGTGAACGACTTGTACCAGCCTTGACCTTTGAACCTCGGATACCCTGGTTTCTCTCCCGCCTTAACCCTTCTGAAGAACGCTTTGAAGGACTTATCCAGCCTTCTCAGGACATCTTGAAGCACCTGCGAAAAGACGCCCTTGAAATTGCCTTCTTTCTTCTCAGCGGTCAACATAGCAGCTTGATCTTCGTAGCTTCGGCTGATGCCTTCAACCTCATAGGCATTCTTCCTATCTGCCAAAGCTAAGTTATAGAGATGCCTGCAAGTTTCAAGAGTCAGATATAACTGAGCTTCCTGTTGCTTAGTCGGATACATCCTGAACTTGTAGGCTGTATTCAACCTTGACACTCCTCTATGTATCGCTTGATTACTTCAGCAGAGACATTGCCAGCCGTGCCTACGTAGTAGGTCTTTGTCCACAGAGAAGGCCAAGACTTGAGGTACGGGTACTTGTTTCTTAGCCTATGAGACGTAGCTCCCTTGAAAGCATTGATCAGATTCGATGGAGAGTACCTCGGAGGAGCCGAAACAAAGAGGTGAATGTGATCAGGCTGAACCTCAAGAGATTCAATCTTCACTCCAAGCTTTTTAGCTACTTCATGGATGGCGATCTCAAGATCCGCTTTGATCTGGCCAACTAACACCTTCCTACGATACTTTGGTATCCAAACGAGGTGATAGTTGATACTGTAGTGAGAGTATCGTGTTTTCTCCATCGAATATCAGATGTACCCCAAAGGGTATATAGCTATCGGTAGGCTGAAAACCGTACGGCATTCATCCCCTCCCTTAAAGGGTGGGGTCTTCTGCCTGCTTTTCTATAAAGCCGACCTCCATGCGACAGGAGTCGACTGTCATGCAACGGAACTGGCAGCCACAACTCCGGATCAATGATATTGCCGCCCAAATGCCGGCCCCAGATCTGATACGATATGTGGAAACTGACCCTGCCACGATTCGAGAGGAGGGGAGAGCCCGATCAAGAGAGGAAAAAATGCGACAGACTCCCTGCTTGCCATCGTCCAGTAAGATCAGGACGCAAGGCAGCTGTCTGTATCTGAGATTTCCACGTGATATGCTATGTGCACCTGAGATTTCCATGTGATATGCTATGTGTATCTGAGATTTCCATGTGATATGCCATCTGTACGTGCGATTTAGCCGGGGCAGCCAAAGCGCGGCAGCTTCATTTCGGGCCTGAAATGATTATGGTCATTGCCGGCGCCGTCATCATGCAGCCTTTCGCTCTATCTTTTCAGTCAAGGGAAGTCCGGGCCGGAATTGAGGTACTCTCCGTCCCGCACCCTGAAGGGGCGGTCGTGTCCCGGCACCACAACCGCAGAGAGCGCCACTATCCGCTTCATGCTGCGCATCGCCTCCTCTCGATCCGTGTGCAGACGAGGCGGCACCCACTTACTGAAGTTGTCCCTGATCGGGATGGCATCGCCGGCGATAGCTATCATCGCACCGGACCGGCAGAGAAGGCATATGCTGTCGGGGCTGTGCCCCGGGGTCTCAATGACAACGACTCCTTCGGCCACCTCGCAGCCATCCCACAGAGACCTGTGGTCGAGGATTTGGGCCTGTGTGAATAGGTGGTTGTTGCCGGTGTGGTCTGGATGGCTGTGGGTGTTGACAACTGCATCGATATCCTCGGGCTTCAGCCCAATCCCGGCCAGACTGGAGAGGATGATGCCATCCTCACCTGCCATCCCGGTATCAACGACGACCCGGATATCCGAGGTTATAAGTGTGACAGTTGAGCGGGCGTCCAGGATGCAGCCCTCCTGATCCCGGACAAGGGAGCCAGCCTTTATCAGATAAACCTTACAGCCGCTCATGGGGAACCGGGCTCTCAAGACCATTTCGTTTGTTTTCGGCTGCCGAAACCGCGCTTATCGTCGGTCACATCAGGCGGGGCCTCAGTTTTCTGTCGAGCCTCTCCACCTGCTCCACCGCTGTGCCGATGTAATGGTGCGGATCGAGCAGGTCTCGAAGCTCCTTTTCTGATAGGTAATCCTTCACCCCTTCCTCGACCAGCAGCACATCCAAAAGCTCCCTCTTCTCAGCGAAGGCCTTCATGGACGCGCTGCGCATTATCTCGTGAGCCTGCTGCCTCCCAGCACCCCGCTTGGCAAGCTCCACCATGACCGCCTCCGCCATATTCAGGCCCTTTAGCATGGTCAGGTTGCGCTCGACGTTGTCGTGGCGGATCGAGAGGCCCTGCAAAACCCTGGTGGTGAGGCGGATCAGGTGGTCGGTGAGGACGAACGCCTCAGGAAATACCACCCTCTCGCAGCTGGAATTTGTAAGGTCCCGTTCGTCCCACAGCGGGATGTTGGCAAATGCCGGCTCCATCTGGGCTCGGACCGACCTGGCAAGGCCGCATACCTGCTCTGCCTTTATGGGATTTCTCTTGTGGGGCATGGTGCTTGAACCGACCTGCTTCTTGCCGAATGCCTCCTCGACCTCGGCTATCTCAGTACGCTGCAATGTGCGGATCTCGACGCAGATCTTGTCCAGGGTGGATACGACAAGCCCCATCCAGCAGACAAGTTCAGCATGCCGGTCACGCTGCACCACCTGGTTTGAGACGTCCACCTCGTTTAAGCCGATCAGCTGCATCACCCGGCTCTGGATGCGCATGCCGTCCTTGCCGAAGGCGGCCTGGGTTCCTACCGCGCCGCTAACCTTTCCGACAGCAGCCCGGGGCCTAATCTCGGAGAGGCGGTCCAGGTGACGGGCTATCTCTGAGGCCCAGATGGCGAACTTGAGCCCGTAGGTTGTGGGAACAGCCATCTGGCCGTGGGTTCGGCCGGCGCAGACGAGCCTCCTGTTGGCCATTGCCAGGTCCAGCAGGACTTCGAGCAGCGTCCTCAGCTTTGCTTCGAGTACGTCCATCGACGCCCTGAACTGCAGCCCCGTGGCAGTGTCCAGTATATCGTTTGATGTTGCCCCCAGGTGTATCCACTCTCCGAATTCGCACACCTCGGCCATGGCAAGGACCACAGCCATCATATCGTGGCCGATCTCGTCCTCGATCTGCTTGGCACGCTCTGGATCTGCCTTTTCTGCAGCTTCGGAGATGGCTTTGGCTGCGCCCTGTGGGATAAGCCCCAGCTCCTCCTGGGCCTGGGAGAGGGCAGCCTCTATTCGAAACAGGCATCTCAACCGATACTCCTCAGTCCAGAGAGCCTTCATCTCCGGAGTGCCGTACCTGTAATCTATGGGATGAATCGACATAGACTGCCCATTGTCCGGGCGGGCTTGATGGAGTTTGCGGTCATCTGCCGCCGCCCCGCTTCCTGCGGATGTCTCCAGGGTATTTGCCAGCTTTTAGGGAAGATAACCCGGTGCCTCGAAGCCCAGATCTGAGATCTGCCCCAAGTGATTTTCGCCCGGAGAGGTGAAATGAGCTTCCACGGCAGTCCCGTGAAAATCCATAGCGCTCTTTCGTAATATCGCACGAAGATCGACTTTGGCGATCATCATGAGTGAGCATAGGCGATCCTCATGAGTGATCCTTCTCTGGACAGCGGCAAGAATTGTCGGTGCTGCTGTTTCTGGCCTTCAATGAATTTAGCTCCTTTCAGCATATTAGAAATACTTATATAGAAGTTCAAACATCCACTTGGCCGTCATAACGATTTAGAAATGATCTGAGGTGATAATTTGGCAGGACTAGGCGGAACACCTGTACTAATTTTGAAGGAAGGAAGTCAGAGGACAGCCGGGCGCGAGGCCCAGAGATCGAACATCATGGCGGCAAAGGCGGTTGCCAGTGCCGTCCGGACCACGCTGGGACCCAAGGGAATGGACAAGATGCTGGTTGATACCCTGGGCGACGTGGTCATAACCAACGACGGCGTGACCATCTTAAAGGAGATGGATATAGAGCACCCCGCAGCCAAGATGATGGTGGAGATCGCCAAGACCCAGGACGAGGAGGTCGGCGACGGGACAACCACCGCTGTCGTTTTGGCCGGAGAGCTTCTGAAGCAGGCAGAGCAGCTCTTGGAACAGGAGATCCACCCAACCGTCATCGCTGCCGGATACCGGGCTGCAGCTGAGAAGTCCATGCAGATCCTAAAAGAGATCGGGATCAAGGTTTCTCCCAACGATTCCGAGCTGCTCAAGAAGGTGGCCATAACCGCCATGACAGGCAAGGGCAGCGGGACCGCACGGTTCCAGCTTGCCGAGCTGACCGTAAAGTCGGTCAAGGCGATAGTGGACGACGACGGGTCTGTTGACATCGACAACATCACTGTCGAGAAGAAGGTTGGCGGCAGCATCGGCGACTCGCAGCTTATCCACGGCATGGTTATCGACAAGGAGCGGCTGCACCCCAACATGCCCAAGAAGGTCAAGGACGCCAGGATCGCCCTGCTCAACACCCCCATCGAGATCGAGAAGACCGAGGTCGACGCCAAGATCGAGATCACCTCTCCGGACCAGCTTCAGGCCTTCCTCAACCAGGAAGAGACCATGCTCAAAGACATGGTCAACAAGATCATGGCCAGCGGCGCAAACGTTGTATTCTGCCAGAAGGGCATCGACGACCTGGCCCAGCACTTCTTGGCCAAGGCCGGGATATACACCATCCGCCGGGTCAAGAAGAGCGACATTGAGAAGCTGGCTAGGGCTACCGGGGCCCGCATCGTTACCAGCATCCAGGAGCTGAGCTCAAGCGACCTGGGCAAGGCAGGGCTTGTGGAGGAGAGGAAGATCGCCGGCGACGACATGACATTCGTCGAGGAGTGCGAGAACCCCAAGTCGGTATCCATCATCCTGCGTGGCGGAACCGAGCACGTGGTCGATGAGTTGAACCGGGCAATGGAAGACGCTCTGCGCGTTGTTGGCGTGGTCATCGAGGACGGCATGCTGGTGGCTGGAGGCGGCGCTCCTGAGGTTGAGCTGGCTCTTCGGCTGCGTGAGTATGCGGCCACCGTCGGCGGACGGGAGCAGCTTGCTATAGAGGCCTTCGCAGACGCTATGGAGATCATACCCAAGACCCTGGCAGAGAACGCTGGGCTCGACCAGATCGACAGCCTCGTGGCGCTGCGCAGCAAGCACGAGAAGGGCGTCAAGTCTGCCGGCCTGGACATGGACTCCGGCCAGCCAGTCGACATGACCGAGATGGGAGTTGTGGAGCCTCTGCGGGTCAAGACCCAGGCCATAAACTCCGCCGCAGACGCTGCGGTCATGATACTGCGGATCGACGACGTGATTGCCTCCAAGTCCGGCGGCCCGGGCATGCCCGGCGGCAGGCCTCCAGGCATGGAAGGCGGAATGGGCGAGGACTTCGATTAAGCGAGTCCCTCAGCCCCTATATCTTTTTTATTTTTCTATCTTGGCCCGAAAAGGCCGAAGTTCTCCTTCGCCCAACAAGTCGTCCAGAAATTCGACTGGACTATCGGCCTTGGCTTCATTCCCGTTCAAGCGTCTTCGCGAACTTCCTTTTGAATAGTTTCTAAGTCAAACAGGCTCCTCTATCTGCAAGACTGCCATTTTCTCGTTGCCGCGTCGATTTTAAACCTCTAAATCACAGTAGCAACAAGATCGTTTCATCTATACTGGCAGTAGACTGTTTCGTATCATTAATAGTTAAATGAATGATACATATAAGCAATAGATGAAATTAATAGAATCATAAATACCACTCAATTACATTTATATAACAATAAATGCTACCAGCATCTCGTTTGCCTAGGTATCAAGAGGGATGAATATGTCACAGGATGTGGGAAGAGCCAATTGTTTCCTGGTAGCAGCCATCGCGCTGCTGATTCTAACCGGCCCTGCCATTGCCGGAAAGTTCGATTTTAATCCGGATAAGTATCCGTTTGTGCACAAACACAACTACCAGGCCGATGTCGAAGGCGAGGGATACGTCATGGTCTGGCAGAAGATAGATACCAACAACCTCTCGCTGCACGAGTACATGCACGGATCAGGCACCTTCGACGAGGCCGATCTGATCTCCTCGGAGCAGACGTCTTCAGGCACCAGCTCCTATTGGACTTACGACAACTACAAGGGATGGGTCAAGAACCTCGTCGGGGCAAGCAGCAACATCTCGATGATAAAGCAAAACGAGATGGTGTACGCCCCGGTATCTTTCAGCTACGGCACCGGGTGGTACTCCAGAAACCCCATCCAGTACAACTCGCTCTTCAAGGACAAGACCGTTGCCAAGAGCTATCAGGAGGGTGCCATGATGCATCACCAGATCGAGTATGCCAAGGGTTATATCGGCGATATCGCCGTCGATATTAACTGCATCGCTGCCACTGCCAAGGCCGACGGCAAAGGATATCTCGGCATGAGGATCGAGGACGACGTGACAGCAGGAACCCTTCACTTCGGCCAGTTGATGGCGGATCCGCGCCTCTCGAAGTTCACAGGAAAGTCAGGCGGAAAGAAGGTCACCGCTTATGGCCACAAGGAGGCATGGAAGAACGCCCTGATAGAGATGGATGCGAACTACATAGGCTCGTTCCACGTGAAGAAGAACATGAACGTCGAGTTCGTCAAGTACCGGGAAAAGAGCGCCGAGGACTGGCTGCCATGCTGCTCCGGCGGATTTTTCGGAATCAAGGACAGCGAGAAAATATACCCGGGAGTGGTCGGCATCTTCGATTGCAGTTGCCGCGAGACCGCAGTCTCCAGCTTCCGGCCCAGCTGGAACACATCCATGGCCCAGTACCCAAACGATGTGTACCGCTATAAGCCCTGAGGCCAGGGCCTGAGATGGGCCTGGCCTCCTTCTTTCTTTTTTGCACCTGGTCTCTCATCTGTGCACATCGGGCTGATTGGAAAAGGATTTCATCCATCTGCGACCATCTGTGGCCATGGGTTCCTACCGCCATCCCGTCCACGCCGGAAACGCCGGAGATGTATGGAAGCATCTGATCCTTGGGGAGGCGGCGTCCTTCATGCTGAATGAAGAGGGACTTACGCGTTATTCAGAGAGCCACTCTGGTGAACCGGATCACCTTCTTGAGTCGGACGGCCAGTGGCTGGACGGGATAGGACGGATCTGGCCGAAGAGGGCTATGCTCGACCAGTTCTCTTACATTCGGGTGCTGCAGGAGATGAATCCTGAGGATCTGTCCCGGTATCCTGGGTCCAGCACCCTTGTCTTAAGGATTGCTGCAAAGGCTAAAGAGAGGATGATCGTGCACCTATTCGACACAGGCCAGGAGGTGGCAAAATCCTGGGAAATCTGGCCGAACAAGCCCCAGGTCTGCCTGAGCTTCCATCAGAGGGACGGATATTCCGGTTCAAAGGAGTTCTTCTCTGCTGGCCATGGACTGCTCTTCATAGATCCGCCTTATACGAGTCCCGATGAAGTCCAAAAGTCCGATGACCTGTTTGCCTCTGCAGCGGACGCCGGCTGGACAGCTCTCTGCTGGTACCCAATCGAGCTTCGCCGCTCCAAGTTCCCCTGTCCTGCCAGGGCTTTCGAGCTGGAATTCTCCGAAGCCGGGCTGAAAAGCAGACGGTCGTCTGGAGCTGGCATGGCTGCATACGGCTCTGGGCCCCTGCTGAGGCATCTTGAGGGCAGAGCCAGTCAATTTCTGGAGATCTGCAAAGACCTGGGGTAGGATACTGCATCCCATGATGAGAGATCCCATGATGAAAGATCCCATGATGAAAGATCCCATGATTAGAGTCCCATCCTCCGCCAGGTTTAAGATATCAGAGAGGCCAGGTGGGTGTCTTGGTAAGCGATGGATATACCTCTGCTCCGAGACACCGTTGTCATCTTCGGCCTTTCAGTACTGGTGATCTTCCTCTTCCACCGTCTGCGCGCCCCCACGATTCTGGGTTTTCTGCTGACAGGCGTCCTGGCCGGACCTGACGGTCTTGGCCTGATACAGGCCACAGAACAGGTCATGATGATGGCTGAGATAGGTGTGATCCTCCTGCTGTTCACGGTCGGGATCGAGGTCTCATTGAAAGACCTGATCCAGCTGAAGAAGTACGTGCTGGTTGGCGGTTCGCTCCAGGTGCTGCTGACGATCCTGGCGGTCTATGCCCTTGCCAGTTCATGGGGGCTATCCATGGGGCCGGCTATCTTCATGGGCTTTCTTATATCCCTGAGCAGCACAGCCATTGTCCTTCGAATAATCCAGAAGAAATCGCAGTTCGACAGCTTTTACGGACGGACCACCCTTGGCGTTCTGATCTTTCAGGACGTAATAATAGTCCCGATGATGCTCATTGCGCCTCTGCTTCCAGGGTCAACAGGCACGCTTCAGGAGTCGCCGATGCTGGTGGCGGCAAAGGCCGCAACAATCGTTATCCTCGTCCTGCTGGGTGCAAAATATGTCGTCCCTCGTTTCCTGTACCAGGTGGCCAAGACAAGGGACCGGGAGACGTTTTTGCTGTCCGTCATCACGATATGCTTTGCTGTGGCCTATCTGACATCATACGCCGGCCTCTCTCTGGGTTTGGGGGCTTTCCTGGCCGGCCTCATAATATCGGAGTCTGAGTACAACCACCAGGCCTTCGGAAACGTCCTGCCGCTTAGAGATGCCTTCACCAGCTTCTTCTTCGTCTCGGTGGGGATGCTGGTGGACCTGAACTTCCTGCTGGATAGGCCGGGCTACATCCTGATCATGGCAGCGGCAGTTATGGTCCTGAAATCGCTGGTTGCGGAGGCGGCCATCACAATGCTCGGTCTGCCTCTGCGCATATCCATCCTGGTAGGCCTGGCCCTGAGCCAGATCGGGGAGTTCTCCTTCGTCCTATCTCGGGTGGGGATGGACAACGGTCTGATATCTGCCGAGAACTACCAGCTATTCCTGGACGTGGCAGTGATAACCATGGCCGCCACATCAGTGGTGATGTCGGCAGCTCCTGGATTTGCCGAGAGGATCACAAGGCTTCCCCTGCCAGGAAGGCTGCAAGGCGACGGCCGGGCCGCTATCCTTCCGGTCCGGGAGAAGACATGGGCCGATCACCTTCTGATCGTTGGCTACGGAATCAATGGCCAGAACCTTGCGAGAGCCTCCAGGGCATCGGGAATAGAGTACCTGATATTGGACAGCGACCCTGATATCGTGATTTCCAATCGGGCGAAGGGAGAGCCCATCAGATACGGCGACGCAACTCAGGAGGTTATACTGCTCAGGGCAAATGTCAAGGAGGCCCGCGTTCTGGTGATAGCCATCTCTGACCCTTCAGCCACCAGGAGGATAACCACTCTCGCTCGCAGCCTTGCCCCGGACCTGTATATCATCGCCAGGACCCGATACCTGAAGGAGGTCGGGCTGCTGCAGGATATAGGGGCAGACCTGGTCATACCTGAGGAGTTCGAGACCTCTCTGCAGATATTCGCCAGGGTACTGGAGCGTTTCCTCGTCTCTCCTGAGGAGATAGAAGAGCAGGTATCGCAGATAAGGGCAGACAGCTATCATCTGCTGCGAAGCGGCTCCTTTAAGCCGGCTTGCACGGCAGATCTGAGCGCCGAGCGAGGACTTGTCAGGTCGTTTTCGATCGATCAGGGCTCGCCGCTCGCAGGCCTCGTCTCGTCAGCACTGCCTCTTCCTCAAGGGGTGATGCTATTGGCGGTGCAGAGGGAAAAGCAGACCTTCGCTGCATTGGATGAGCAGATCATCTCGCCAGGAGACATCCTTATCCTGGAGTTTTCAACATCATCAGAGGCTATGCTGCAAAAGCTATTTCCTTTTGCCAGCAGCTAGACGCTGCTCGTTTCCGTTAAACGGTCGGCACCGCACCCGCGAGCATACTGCCAAATGATTCAGAAAGGGCCCCTTGCAATGAGGCCTGAACGGATCCGGCAGCCATGCCCGGGAAATCCATGAACAGAATGGTGCCCTCGAGATACGGTGATGGTCTGAAAAGCCGCATCAAGCGAGGCTGGACAGCAAAGGCCATGAACAGAGGAGGCTTCTTTGGATATGACGAATGTGCATTCGATGTCCTGAGGCCCGGGGTAGGTGTGGCGTTTTTTTCGGGCGCTGACTGCCTCACATCGAGCATGGATACCAGCATTCGCAGAAGATAGATATACGATCATAATCAATAATTGTAATAAGTAAATCAGCCAGAAACGTCTCCGAACTAAACGTCATATCGACGCCAAATGTAACGATTGGGTGAGTGCCATGTCAACCTCTTTGCGCATTGCCAGCTTCAATGTCGAGAATCTGTTTGGCCGCTCAAAGGTCCTTAACTTCAGGGATCGAAGCGTTGGCGATGAGATACTGAGCAAGATCGATTCGTTCCAGGAATTGCTGAAGAAGGACGTTTATTTTGCCGAAGATAAGAAGCGTATGCTTTCGCTCCATAAAGAGCTTAAGCCGTATATCGAGGTGAGAGAGGATCGGGGCAGGCTCTTCAAGCGCAAGGGAACCGCTGTCGTCGGTGTGAAGGCTGCCGGGGCCTCGGACTGGGACGGGGCCATCCAGTTCAAGAAGGCTAAATTCACCGAGCTGACCAGGGAAAACACGGCCAGGGTGATCCGGGACGTGAATGCCGATGTGGCCTGCATAATTGAGGCAGAGGATCGGCCTGTGCTGCACTCTTTCAACGTCGAGCTCCTGGAGAGCCAGTATAAGTATTCGATGCTGATCGACGGCAACGACCAGCGCGGGATCGACGTGGGCCTCTACAGCAATTATCAGCTCGGCCAGATCAGAACCCATCTCTTCGATAAGTCCGGGAATCAGACTATCTTCAGCCGGGATTGCCTTGAGGTGGAGATCCTGCTGCCGGGTGGCCAGCAGATGTACCTGCTATGCAACCATTTCAAGAGCAAGGGTTACGATCCGCAGGGCAAAGCCTCCAAAAAAAGGGAGATGCAGGCCAGGAGGGTTGCTGAAATCCTGGAGGGATACGATCTTGAGAAGGACTGGGTGGCGGTAGCTGGAGACCTGAACGACACGCCGGACAGCCCCTCGTTGCAGCCACTGCTCGGCGTTGAAAGCCTGTTCGACGTCCTTCGGCTGCAGTACCCCGACGATTTATCGCGCCGCTGGACTTATCACTATCAGCGGTTTGAGCAGATCGATTTCCTCCTGGTTTCCAGGCCTCTGAGGGATAGGTTCAGCCGGGCAGGCGTCGAGCGTCGCGGGATATACGATCTCAAGAGGATAACCTCCGCCTCCCATGGGCTGGTCGATGTCGAGCTTCAGTACGACACCGTCACCAGATGGACAAACTCCGCTTCGGATCATGGTGCGGTCTGGTCGGAATTTAAGGTATCATAAGGCATTGAGCCAGAAGCTGCCGGTGCGCAACTGATAGACAAGCTGGTCCCGGGCCTCACGCCGGCACCGGGCCCTCCGGGATTCATAGCCGGCATCCCCGGCGGATTTAGCAGTCTTCGCCGCTCGACGCCGTTCAAGCTCGCTGGCCAAGGGATCTCAATCGAATCATTCTTGCTCAATTCTGGATTCCATACCCTATCCTCAATTCACCGCATGAGAGGCCCCGCCGCCGGCATTCGTTCGCAATGCCTGACGTCTTCATCCTGAGAGTCCCAAAGCTTAAATCAAATTAGATTGTACTAAATCCAAAAAAGTTTAATTGACTTTGGTGGTGCTCGTTCAATGCTTAAGTCGATGGCGCTTTGCATAACCATATCCCTCTTCTTATCCGCTGTGGCCATGGGAGAGGGCCTCAATGCCGACGGACAGGGCGATTCGGATCTGCAAATCCATACAGCCGATCATCCGCAGAGAATAGTCTCGCTATCTCCTTCCAATACCGAGATACTCTTCGCCCTTGGCCTGGGCCCAAACGTGGTGGGCGTCACCAAGTACTGCAATTACCCGCCACAGTTGCAGGAACTCCGGGATAGCGGGAGGATAGCAGAGGTTGGCGGTTATTCCGACCCCGATTTGGAAAAGATCCTATCACTCCAGCCAGACCTGATAGTTGCCAACCGGATACATTCCGACAGCATCTCGGCCCTGCGGAAAGAATCTGAAATTCCAACCTTCATAGCCGATGCCAGGGACCTCGACGGCATAATCCAATCGATAGAGATGATCGGAAATATTACAGGACGAGAGGGCGAGGCATCGCTTCTCACCGGGCAGATGGAGGCCAGAGTCAAGGCCATATCTGAGAAGGTATCTGCAACTCACCGGCCCAGCGTCCTCTACATCCTGTGGCACGATCCGGTGCGGGCTGCAGGCCGCGATACCTTCGAGGATCAGCTCATAGAGATGGCCGGCGGCGAAAACATATTCCATGATCTGTCGGGGTATCCGCAGGTGGACCCTGAATCGATCGCAGAGAGAGACCCCGAGGTCATAATCGCCTGCACCGGCATGGGAGCAGGAGCGGATCTTCCGTTTGACTGGGCGAAAACAGTGGAGGGTCTGAACCTGACCCAGGCGCGCAGGGAAGGCCGGATCTATCAGGCAGATGGCGATCTCGTCACTCGTTCTGGTCCCAGGATAGTGGACGGACTCGAGATCTTCGCGCGATTTATCCACCCCGAGGCCTTCGGAAAACCAGCATAACTGGCCAGGCTCAACATTTCCGCTTCGACCTGACCCGATGATGTACCGGGGGATGTTGCCATGGACGATGCCGCAAAGCACGTCCATGCACATGGATCCCGGCAACGGCGACGGGCGTGAGGGGCTTTGTCCCTTATTTATATAAATTTTTACAACCGCCCGGGCTGCGGCAGCGAATTTTTCGTTCCCGTCAAACCCCCTTCACGATTATCTTCGCGTTTGCCAGGCGGTCGCTTTGGGGATTGTGTCCACATTCTGGACAGAAGGGAAGAAAAGATCCAATAGTTTGAGCCTCAAGTCTACTGCCAAATGGTCTGGGAGGGGCCGGTCCTTCCCTGAAATCCGGATCTTGGTGATGGCCATATGTACAACCCAATGATGATAATCGACGGCCGGCCGGTGCTGGCGTCAGACGGCTCCGTACATAAGATACTCAATCCGGCCACCGGAGAGCTGGTTGGGGAGGTCCCAAGTGGCGGGAGGCAGGAAGCCCATCAGGCTTTGACAGCGGCGAGCCGTGCATTTCCGGCCTGGGCAGCCACATCTCCCGGCAAGAGGGCAGATGTGCTGCACCAGGCTGCCAGCCTCGTGCGGGAACTGGCAGACGAGATGGCCGTCATGCTCACCCTGGAGATAGGCAAGCCTCTACGGGCCTCCCGCAGGGAGGTTCTTGGCTCGGCCGACGTGCTTGACTACTTCGCCGAAGAGGGAAAGCGGGCATTTGGGGAGTGGACCATTTCAGGCGCCGGCAAAAGCCGGTCCCTGGTTATCAGGCAGCCGATAGGTGTGGCTGCCCTCATCAGTCCCTGGAACTACCCGGTTGACCTCCTATCCTGGAAGGTGGGGGCAGCCCTGGCCGCGGGATGTACGGCCGTGGCCAAGCCATCCAGCATGGCTCCGATAGCCGCTTCCGCCTTCATCGAGGCGATTAACAGGGCCGGGGCCCCTCCAGGTGTGATAAACTTGGTGCTGGGACCTGGAAGCACCGCCGGGGCAGAGCTGGTAGAAAGCCCTCTCTCCCAGAAGATCTCGTTTACCGGAGAAAGCGCTACCGGTCGCTGGATAATGGCCGCAGCAGCTCCTCGACTCAAGCGGCTGTCTCTTGAGCTCGGAGGCTCAGCACCCTTCATCGTATGCGCGGATGCCGACGTGAAAAGCGCGGCCGAGGCCTGTGTGCAGCGAGCGTTTAATAATGCTGGCCAGATCTGCATCTCGGTCAACCGGGTATATCTCCACCATGATGTGGAGGAGGAGTTCATGGAGCTCGCCATTCAAAGGGCCGGACGGCTGAGGGTTGGCAGTGGAATGGAAGATGTGGACTTGGGACCTCTGGCAAGCGAGGAGCAGAGGAAGAGAACGAGAGAGCATATCGAGGATGCCCTGTCCAGAGGTGCCCGTCTCCGTCTTGGAGGCAGCGAGCCAGAGGGCGAGCAGTACTCCCGGGGCCACTTCTTCTTGCCCACGATCTTAGACCGGGTGGACCACAGCATGAGGGTCATGCGTGAGGAGACGTTCGGGCCAGTAATGCCGGTGATGACCTTCAAGAACCTCGAAGAGGCCGTAAGACTTGCCAATCAGACCGAATACGGCCTGGCAGCTTATGCCTATACCAATAGCCTTGATGCTGCCGTCTATCTGGCTGAGAGGCTGGAGTCAGGCGGTGTTGGGATCAATTCGAACAACGTGGTCGATCTGCAGGCGCCGTTTGGCGGATGGAAGCAGAGCGGATTTGGAAGAGAGCTCTCCCATCATGGGCTGGAAGGATATCTGGAGCTAAAGCACGTTAAGATAGGCCTCTGATAGACAATGAGGCGTCGATTAGTTCGAGCATGTGGGTGACGAAATGCAGCACGATTTCCTCAGCCGGACCATAGGGTGGTGATGCCTATGTGGGGTCTGCGCAAACTGAAAAGCCGCGTCTTGCGCTTTCTTCTGGGCCTTGCCCTGCTGGCCAGCGCTTATTGCCTGGTCTTCATGGCCCTGATGATGTGGGAGGGCAATTACCAAGAGGCGACACCCATCACCGCCGTATACTGGGTTGTCTGCACAATGACCACGGTTGGATACGGCGACGTCGTCTTCAAAAGCGCCGAAGGGCGCATCTTCAGCACGCTTGTTGTCCTTTCAGGTGTAGCCATCTTCTTTGCGGTTGCCCTGCCCATCATCGTAACGCCATGGGTGGAGAGGCTTGAGCAGACTATGCCCAGCAAAGCCCCCAATGACATGCGAGACCACGTGATGATCTGCGGCTACAGCCCGGTGGTGGAGACCCTTATCGAGAAGCTGGACCGGCTGAGAATTCCTTTCCTGGTGGTGGAGCAGAGGTGGGATGTGGCCAGACGGATTCGCCAGAAATACCCGCTGGTCTATGGAGATCCCTCTGAGCGCCAGGTACTCGAAAACTCCCATATCCATTCCTGCCAGCTGATAATCCTGAACTACAATGACGAGGCCAACGCGGATATACTCCTGACCGTACGGGAGATGTCGAATAAGGAGGTAATCGTGATGGTGGAAGACCTGTCCAGATCCCGCTTCCTCAGCTACGCAGGAGCCTCCCGCGTGATCTCGCCCAAGACCCTGCTCGGCACATTCCTGGCCCAGATCACCTCGCCGCCTCGTGAAGGGGTCTTCCCGGGCTCTGTCCAGCTCTTCGGAAACCTGCTGCTAGTTGAGCTTCCGGTATTTCCGGGAAGCCCTCTGGCGAAAGAGAGCCTGAACGATCCCAGGATCTCTGCAAGCGGGGCGCGGGTTGTGGGACTTTGGCAGAGAGGCCGATTCTGCCCCCGTCCGCGGCCTGACGAGCAAATCCGCAAGAACTCCGTCCTTCTTGCGGTAGGCGATTCCGAGCAGCTTTCCCGGCTTCGGAAGGAGACGATAAGTCTGCCTGCCCAGGGAAAGCTGCTGGTTATCGGGTACGGCGATGTTGGCAGACGTGTCGTCAGAGTGCTATGCGACTGGGGCATCGATCCTGTTGTTGTGGACCGCAGGGATATCGAGCAGCCCGGCTTTTCCTTTATCCTGGGGGACGGAACAGACGAGGAAGTGCTGGAAAAAGCAGGGATCAAAGACGCTGTTGGTGTGCTGATAATGCTCAACCACGATCCGGATGTGATATACTCGACCCTTATCGCCAGAAACCTCAATCCTGAGGCGTTTATAGTCGCCCGTGCAAATCAGGCCCCGTCCGCCACCAAGATCTACCGGGCAGGGGCGGACTACGTCGCTTCGGTGCCTCTTGTGGCCAGCCACATGCTCTTCAAGATGATCCAGGGGCTGGGGGAGGAGCTTACAATACTCTTCGAAGGCCGGGAGCTGATCAAGCTTGAGGTAGGCCGAAGCTCTCCAATTGCCGGCCAAAGCCTCCATGAAGCCGACCTGTTCGGGAGATTCCGAACCACGGTGCTGGCCATCGATCGGCAGGGCGAGGTTATATCCCAGGTGGATGGAAGGACCATGATATATCCGGGCGACATCCTTGCGGTCACAGGAAACCAGGCGAGCTTGGAGTCCCTGACCAGGTGGCTTCGGCAAGGGCGTCTTTCCAAAATCAGGCATGGCGATATGCGCATCACCGTGCCGACCAGGCCAGATCTGAAAGATTAACAGCTAACAAATGCAGATGCGGACAGCCTATGAATATCTTCACCATCGGTCACTCCAACCGGGCCTTATCCGAGCTGGTGGATGCCCTCCTGGCATTTCGAGTCGAGGTTCTTGCAGATGTGCGCAGCCTGCCGAGGTCCCGGGCAAACTTCCAGTTCAACCAGGATATCCTGGAAAGAGAGCTGACACAGGTTGCAATCGCATACAGGTGGATGGGTCCGGGGCTGGGCGGGTATCGCAAATCCTCTGGCGGCGGGGAGGATAACTCCGGCTGGGAGACCCCGGCCTTTCGCGGCTATGCCGATTACGCTCTAACCGACGGATTTCGCCTGGCACTCCAGGAGCTCGTCAGCCTGGCAAAGGAGAGATCAACCGCCATCATGTGCGCAGAGCTGATGTACACATCCTGCCATAGGCGCATCATCAGCGACTATCTGGCAGCTCACGGATGGAATGTGGTGCACATACTCGACAGCCAGCGCTCGATTCCCCATCGCATGACACCTTTTGCCAGGGTCAAGTCCGCCAGGATCACGTATCCTCGCCGATACGAGGTTAGCACGCTCGAAGATTTCATCGAAGACGAAGGCGGAAAATAATCGTGACCTGCCTCTTGCATACTGGGGCTGCCACCTGCCCCGCGTAGGCTCTTGGGCAAGACCTGAGGCCATTGCTGACAATCGACCCGGCCTTTTCACTGAGCGGCGCCGGCCACCTCATCCAGGCTCTGGCCGGAAAGGACGGAGTTGGGTTCTTCCTCCAGCAGTCTGCGGTTTGCTGAGGCCTCTGAATCGTTCTTCTTGACCAGGAGCCAGCGAACATTATTCCCGCTGCCTGTCCTCGTAAGGGCAAAACCGCCTTTTAGCTTGCGGCCATGAAGTATAAAAGACAGATGTCCGTTCTCTATGGCGCGCCTTATGGGAACCAAGACGCCATTCTTGACAGTAGCGTTCTGGTATGTGCCCAGGTCCCAGACTATCACCACGCCTGCTCCGTACTCGCCCTTGGGTATGACGCCCTCGAAGTTGAGGTAGGCGAACGGATGGTCTTCGGTGGGCACAGCGAGGCGCTTTTCCCGTGGGTCCGTGGACGGCCCCTTGGGAATTGCCCAGCTCTTCAAGATGCAGTCCGCCTCCAGGCGCAGGTCGTAATGAAGGCTCCTGGAGCGGTGCTTATGCATAACGAACATGGCCTGGCCGCCTGGGATCTCCTCTCCATGGCAGGAGAGCCCATTGGCTGGAGGCTCCGGGGTCTGTGAGAAATCCCTCTTATCCCGATACTCCTGTAGGGGGTCTTTCCTGATCATATCGATCCTCCGGTCTCCTGATCGGACTTAAGCGGCGATCTACGACGGCCCAGATCGCCATGTAGGCCAAGGGTGAGGCAAAGGCAGCACATCCAAAGGACTGCTGGCAATTGGGTAAGCCTATTATAACATTTTCGAGGATATATAATTGATCTTGAAGCAGGGGCAAGATCTCAAAGGAAAAGCTTCATGAGGTGGTGATCGGCCTAGGGCTGGGACCGGACTGACTTGATCGGAGATCCCGACCAGGCAATTGGTTTCCGACAATTTAGAGATGGCCGGACAGGCGAAAGCCCGGCGGATTTGCCGGGACCAAGAACGCCTGTACCTGATTCGCATATCTGCCAAATCAGCCTTTCAGATCCACGTACAGACCGCTGAGCCTGCCTCTGGAATCCGCTGTCAGATAGACCGGGTAGCTGCCCCGGCCCGGGCTAACCTTCACGGAACCCGACCTCTTGGTGCTAGGATCTGTTACGGTGATGCTGCCGCTGTCGGTGCTGACATATCCCAGCAGGGTCCATCCCTGAGGATTAATGGTGACCCGCCTTACAGGCTGCCTTATATCCCAGGGCCAGTATTCTCCCCACAAGGACCCGGAAGGCCCGAAAAAGATCGTCCTCCCCCAGTATGTCTTGGAGGTATCGCTGGTCAGACCGAACTTCTCAGGATGGCGCTGCCACTCCAGCCATGGACCGCCGCGGCCCTCGTTGAACCTCATCTCCGCAAAAAACTCGCCAGGCTCATACTCGGTGCCGTCACTGTATACCATCGGGCCGTAGCTCTGAAATGCTGCCATAGAGCCTGTGGTCAGAAGCAGAAGCGCCAGGCTGGCCAGGACACATCGTCTCGTATTTCCGAAAACCCCCGCCATGATTATCATCCGCAGATCCTAAGACCTGATCTTATATCTGCCTTTGCATGGGGCCAGCGAGGGCGACGGCATGGTCCCCTGCACCACCATACTGTCCACAGAATATGGCCATGTCATTGATCCCGACTAGCGGAATGTCAGCTTCATATCGCATACCCCGCAGTCCCGCGTCATCTGGACCTCAAATCCCAGCCTCTCGAAGAGACGGAATACCCGAATATTATCGGTCATCACCTGAGCGGTGAATCCGAGGAGGCCAGTCCTCTTTGCCAGCTGGGTCAGGTAGGCGAGCAGCTCCCTGCCTACGCCCTGATTCTGATGCCGATCGGAGACTGCCAGGGCGATCTCCGCAGTGTGCAGGTCCCGGTTCAGCTCGTACTGACCTATGCCAACGACCTCCTGGGGCTGGCCTGCAGGCGGATTAAGGGCGAGCAGAACCATCTTTTTGGTGAAGTCCATAACGGCGAATTGCTGGAGAAGCTGACGCGGCATCTCCCTGCGAGTGGATATGAACCTCTGGTAGCGGCTCTCGTCGAGAGGGAATAAAAGAAGTCCTTCAGCAGGGGCTCATCTGTGATCTTGGCCGGGCGGATCAGGATCTCGAGGCCGGTCTTGGTGCGGCGCCTGACCTCCAGCTCCTCAGGATACAGCCCGGCCTCCCCATCCACTATCATCTGGTCGGGGTAGATCAGGCCGGCAGCCCTCGCCTCCTCAATCAGCCAGTGGCGGAAGCTGGGATGAGCTATGGAGATCAGGGACATCGCCCTCTCTCTTATGTTCTTTCCGTGAAGATAAGCGATCCCGTACTCGGTGACCACATAATGCACATCTCCCCTCGTCAGTGTGACTCCAGCCCCCTCCCTCAAGAAGGGGACGATGCGGGAGGTCTTGTTATCGTGTGCGGTTGATGGAAGTGCCAGTATGCTTTTTCCCCCCGGTGCCATCACCGCCCCCCTCATGAAATCAGCCTGGCCGCCCACTCCGCTGTAAAAGCTCCTGCCCAGCGACTCCGCGGTTGACTGCCCGCCAAGATCGATCTCAAGAGCGCTGTTGATGGCTATCATGCCCCTTTGGCGAGCTATTGTAAGCGGATTGTTGGTATAATCGATACTGCGGAACAGCACGTCGGGATTTTCATCCAGGTATCGATAGGTAACGCGGGACCCCATGCAGAAGGTTGCAACCGATCTCCCCCTGTCAAGGCTCTTCTTGCTGTTGTCGACGACCCCCTGACGCATCAGGTTCACTATGCCGTCTGTCAGAAGCTCTGTATGCACTCCCAGGTTCTTCTTATGCTGAAGGTTGGATAGAACCGCGTTGGGTATGCTGCCATACCCAACCTGGATAGTGGAGCCGTCCTCAACTATCTTGGCCACATGCCGGCCGATTGCCTGGGCAAGGTCGGAAGGCACCTCCTCCCTGTACTCCAGGAGAGCCTCCTCGTGAGGGATAATGTAGTCCACGTCCTCGACGCTGATGGAGGTGTCCCCAGGTACCCTGGGCATCTCTGGATTGACCTGCACAACAACGGTCTTGGACACTTCAAGCACCGCCGGAATTATGTCCACGCTTATTCCGAGATTCATCTCTCCGTCTCGATCTGGAGGGCTTGCCTGGATCAGGGCGGTGTCCACTGTGAGCAGCCCTTTTCTGAACAGGTCGGGTAGGGATGACAGGAAGACCGGGGTATAATCAGCGCTGTTGCTGTTGATGGCCCGTCTGGTGCTCTCCCCGATGAAGAACGAGTCGAGGCGGAAGTTCATGCGAAACTTCTCATCCGTATAAGGGGCCACGCCCAGTGTAGAGACGTGGATCACCTCGGCATCGAAGAAGGCAGTGGGATAGCTGGTCACATAGTTGACGAGCGCGGAGACCAGGTACTGCGGCTCGGCACATCCTGTCCCGATAAAGATCCGATGTCCTGGATTTATGTGGCTGAAGATCATCCTCTCCGAGGCCAGCTTCTTCGGCCATCGCTTTCGTAGCTCTTCTTGCCAACCAGGTTCGCCCAATTCAATTCCTTTCCGATGAAATAATCTGGGTGGGAGACTGCCTCGCCATGATGGGATCGTCTCAAGCCTGCACAGAAGAAACAAGCTTGAGCAGCCCGCTAAACCGAAAATGCCCGCAGATATCCCCTTGTCCAGCCTGTCTCCCATCAGGCCATTGAAACTATTTATCTCTGTTGACTGGATGGGGTGGAAAACTAGCTTAAGAGGGATTATTTAACCATTATTTATGACCAAATTATCCAATTCTGTCATTCCGTGGTTTCCCGGGCACCGTCATTGAGATCGGCAATTCGGATCGGACCCATCCACCATCCTGGGATTCGTCGGTGGGAAGCCCAGAAAATGATCACGAATGACGACACTATCGCCAGACGCAAAAAACCCGGGATCGGGACATTGACGTGACAAATCCTGAAGCATCAATACCTGGCAGAAGATGGATGCAGGTCTTATGCAGCCACAATGTCAGATCGAGCAGTTAGATCCGTTCCACCTCTGCCTCTTCGGCCAGCTCCCTTGCAAGGCCTATCAGGTCCATCTCCTTCTCAAGCTCCAGGACCACATCGAGCCTGGCCTTGGTCATGGGCTTGCTCGGCACAGCAGTGCAGGACTTCGTCTCCTCGGTGATCTCAAGCGTGCCTATGCGCCTTGCCAGATCGACGATCTCGGTCTTATCCATCCCTATCAATGGGTGATAGATCGCCGCATTCAATCCCACCTGCTCTGCCATGATGTTCTCCGGTGTCTGAGATGCCACCTGCCCAAGCGAGTACCCTGTGATTAGGCCGACTGCCCCCTCACGGTGCATGATCTCAGTGGCCACACGGTACATGAGGCGGCGGCACAAAACGCAGGTCGCCCTTGGATTCTTGGAGGCTATCAGGCCGATCCCCCTTGAGTTATTGACGACCACGAAGTTGATCCTGCGACCTGATGCCCAGCGCTGTAGCACCTGGGCACAGCGGCGTGCCTGCGAGAGGGAATCGGCATAGGGCCTCGCGTCGAAGTGGAGCAGAGAGACCGGACAGCCTCGCCGCATCATGGTCCAGGCAGCTACCGGCGAGTCGATGCCACCGGATAGCAGGGCAACCATTGGTGCCTGTGAGCCAAGAGGCAGCCCTCCAACACCAGGTAAGATCTCCTGGAACAGAAATGCATGATCCTGCCTGGCCTCCACGAATATCTCGAGCTTTGGGCAGCTCAGGTCCACAGGCCGGCCGGTGGCCTGCTGCACCGAGCTGCCCACCTCAACCGCTATCTCCTGGCTGGAGATCGCGCCTGCGGACCGGCGGGCACGGATGGCAAAGGAGCCTGGAGGTGCTGCACGGGCCAGCTCGACCGCCGAGCTGGATATGGAGGCGATATCTGGGGATACCGACCAGGCCGGGCTGACCGACACGACTCCGAAGACCCTGGCTGCCACACAAGCAGCCCGCTCATCTGTCGTGTGGACAAATATGCGGCCGCCTGTCCTGGATAGCCGGTAAGATACGCCCGCCTCGCGCAAGTCGTGGGCCAAATTGGCCTCAAGTATCCTCTCCCAGGCAGACCTGGTCCATCTATCCTTGAGGGCTATCTCCCCATATCTGACCAGCACCAGCTCTGACATGATCCGACAAGACCTCAAGAACCAGCTGAAAGTATATTCGGAGCCGATCACCGGTCGCCAAAAACAGGCTGCCAAAGGACCGGTTCGGCACCAGAGAGCATCTTATCTGGTCACAACTGCCTTGGCTGATCTCTTCATCCACCGGCGGCGCGCCCCGGAGGCGTTGTACTTCTGCATCGGTCCGGCCTTCTTATAAGATGTCTCGGACGCCGCTACCAGCCGAACCTGTCCTTTCCGGCCCTTTATCTTTTGCCACTCGACACTACCAGTCTTTCCCATGGAGCGAAAGTTAGGCAGAACCCCTTTTAAATAGCTTTCGAGGTGATATGCAATTCGATGCCTCACAGCATCCCTCTGCCCCAGTCCCGGCAGACTGTGACCAAAGGTATTTTTATTCAGTGGGTCCCTCGTTAGATCGTGAGTCAGCAGGTAGAGCTTCCCACCCTCAATGCCAGAAAATCGATAGGCCTGGTGTTTGTAGGCATGGCCCTCTACCTGATATACCTCTATCATCTGGGCCTCTCCGAGATACTCGCGACCCTGCAATCGGTGAACCCTTATGTATTCGCGCTGGGGTTCGGGCTGGCCCTGTTGGGCGTGCTCTTCGACGGCCTGGCATGGAAACGGGTAGCCATCAAGTTTGGCTACCAGGTGGCTGTCAAAGACGTCTTCCTGATGTACCTGTCCTGCATTTTCCTAAACAACCTGATTCCCTCGGGAAGCTTCTCAGGGGAGACCGCCAGGATCTACTTTATGGAGAAGATCGCAGCAGGCTCCAGCCTCGACAAGTCCTCAGCTACGGTTGCAGCCACCCGCATGATAACCGCGATACCATTCATAGCCGGGACGGTTTTGGGCATGGGCTACCTGATACTCTTCGCGGATGTTCCGACCTGGGCCCTGGCAGCATGCTCGGCAATAACCGTGGTCCTGGTGGGCATAAACGCGATCTTTGTAGGGATATGCTTCTCAAGCACATGGCTGGAGGGCATAATAGTCACCATACTTCACTGGGTGGAGAGGGGGTTTCACGTCAAGGTGGACCGCCAGATCTGCCTCGGCATAGTCAAGGAATTTCACCGATCGATGACCGCATTTACCGACCACCGCCGGACTATTGCCGTCAGCACCCTCTGGGCGTTTGCCGCCTGGCTCAGCATGAACCTCGTGGCCTTCGTCACATTCCAGTCCATGGGGGTGAAGGTCTCGATCGGAGCGATCTTCGCGGTCTACGCGGTCATGATCTTTCTCCAGATGCTGCCTCTGGTGCTCCCGGGGGGAATTGGCCTTGTTGACATAGTCATGATAACCCTATTTGCGGCAGTAGGAGTGCCCCAGCCTGCCGCCGTGGCAGCCACGATCCTGAGCCGGCTGATCCAGCTCTGGTTCCTGACCGTTGCCGGTGGCCTGGCAACTGCCTACCTTCTGAAGAAGATCGAGCGGCAGGACCCCAACCTTCGCAGGAGAGGTACGGCAGATTAGGCTGCTGCTGACCGACGTCCGAGGTCGAGATCTGCGCTTTCCTTCGCCTGCGATCATCTGATCTATCAGTCGTAGTGCCGATACCTGCTGTGAGCGCCTGCGAGATTCGCGTTTGAAGACGGATCTTGGCATTCATGCAATCTGCCAGGCTAAAGTGCAGCGCGACGCTGCCCATCCCTCCTGAGAAGGGCTGGTTTGGAGCTTGATCGGGTGGCAATTTCACGCGCTACTGCTCATTGAACTGGCTCGCGGATCTTCGACCCCATCCATGAGGCGTGGGCCAAAGAGACCCGGACAAGTTCCTGATACCTGCCGGGAGAAAGGCTTTTTTATAACCTTCTCAAATGGGGAGATTCGTCTCCTGGGGCGGCCCCAAGCTCCTGGAGAGGAATCATGGCGGGACAGTGGGGTAGCCTGGTCCATCCTCGAGCGTTTGGGACGCTTGAACCGCGGTTCGAATCCGCGCTGTCCCACATATACAATCTCCGCTTATTGTTTCAGCTTTCCAAAAGAGCTCTTCTAGCAATCGTCCGGCTTCCTAGCAATCTTCCGGCTTCAATTGGGCTGCGGCATTCCTGCCGGTGCTATCTTTTTTTTAGACCGTCCCAGGGCATTCTGGTCCAGACGCCTGGTCTTGAGGAGGACGTTTCAGATTATCACGATCTCCTTGGCCCAGGCACCCTTTTGAAGATCCGAAAACGACATTCCCGGAAAAGGATCGACCAGGACAATGTCTGCACTGCCGGTATGAGGGAAGAGGTGGTACAGGTCGCCATGATATACCTGGAAATCACACGAGCCGCTTGCGCTGCCAACCAGCAGCGGCTCATCTCCAACCAAAGCATCTCGATTCGGCCTTTCTGCCCACTCGATGCAATCGATGCCCAGGACATCGCGGTTGGCCTCCAGGTTCATCATTGTGTTCTCGACCGCCGGCAGCCAGATATCGTTTAACACAACCCTTTTTGAGCCGGCTAATGCGGCTGTCAATCCCAGAGTGCCAGGCCCGCATGTGGCATCGACCACGAAGCGGCCTGAGAGTGGCAGCCCTTCAAGCCTCCTGATCTTGGGTGCGTCCTTTCTGGAAAACTCGATGTGCACCTGGGATTGGCTCCTGTAGATAAGCAGCTCACCGAATATGCTCTGTATAACGTCGCTCCTCAGGTCGCAGCCAGCGAGAAGTTCCCAGGATAGCCCCTTTGCATTTGGGCCTGCGACGCCGGGAACTCCAGTCCCCCTGATCACGCCCTTTATCTCCGGAATCCGGAGAAGTCTGGCGGCTGCCCGGGAATCGATGCGATCTGTCAGAAGGATCAGGCTGTCTTTGCCCAGCCGGGGCGCGAAGGGCAGCGGATAGCCGACTGTCACGAGAGGTGTGCCGACGCTGCGCAGGGGCGGATCCCTGTCGCGAAGGCCCTCGTCCACGAGGACCTCAAGGGCCTCCATCATAACCAGATCCAGGGGCGCTTTATTGCAGGCCTCGCAGCGGCTGAGGTGATGGATCTTGCATCTGGATCGGGGAGCTGTGTGATCGACTGCTGGCAGCGGCGCGCAATGCGGGCAGGCCATATAGATGCCTGGAACCTGATCCAAGACCTCCGAGGCGGGCTTGAAGCAGGATTTTCCGCAGCGGGGGCAGTCCATGTTCTTCTTCGGGGCTGCGGAGTATGTAAGCTTTTCCAGCCGGAACGCGTTTTCCGGTTGGAAAAGTTTCTAAATGAGAAATACATTGCCTGTGGGAAGGTGGTTTATGAATGGCGCAGAGAGGCATTAGGGAATTCGATGCCAAGAGATTGCTTGCCCGGTTTATGCCTGATTACATGCCCGATTTCAATTATAAAGGCGAGGTGGTTTTAGTCGGACATGATACCGATTTTGACCGGCTGGCAGATCAGAATCCATGGCTTTTGGACCGAAAGCTTGTCGTCAAGCCAGACCAGCTGTTCGGAAAGAGGGGGCTGCACGGGCTGGTGCTCCTGAACGTCGACTTCGAGCAGGCCAGGAAGTTCATAGGCTCCAAGATGAACAGCGAGGTCGTCATCGGTGGCGTGAGCGGCAGGCTGGATCATTTCCTGATAGAACCCTACATACCTCACAAAGAGGAGTACTACGTCGCCATCAGGGCCAGCAACGATTACGACATAATCTATTTCTCCACCCAGGGAGGCATCTCGGTGGAGAGCAGGTGGGACCAGGTAATTGAGATCCCGGTGCATGTTCTGCAGGGTCTTGACGGGATAGATCTTAAGAAGGCTGTGGCAGATAAGGCCGAGCTGCGGGCCGATCAGGTAGCATCGTTCCTCGAAGCCCTTTACCGGTTTTACGTTGATCTGGGATTCACCTATCTCGAGATCAATCCCTTCACGCTTTGCGACGGGTCCATAGTACCCCTGGATCTGGTCGCCAAGCTGGATGATGCCGAGGCTTACTGGCAGAAAAAGACATGGGGCGACCTTGAGTTTCCCGAGCCTTTCGGCAGGGCCCTCTCCAGAGAGGAGCTCTACATAAAGGAGCTGGATGCCAGGACTGGTGCCTCTCTTAAGCTGACCATTCTGAATCCGTCGGGTCGGGTCTGGACCATGATCGCAGGCGGCGGTGCCAGCGTGATCTACACGGATACGATCTGCGACCTGGGCCACTCCTCGGAGCTGTGCAATTACGGCGAGTACAGCGGCGATCCCAATACCGAGGACACCTACCGCTATACGTGCACGATCCTGGACCTGATGACCAGGAGCAGACACCCGCAGGGTAAGATACTGCTGATAGGAGGCGCCATAGCCAACTTCACCGATGTGGCAAGCACCTTCAAGGGAATTGTGATGGCTATCAAGGAGTATCAGGCCCGTCTGAAGGAGCACGGCATAAAGATCTATGTGAGGAGGGGCGGGCCAAACTACGAGGAGGGGCTGCGTCTCATGCGATCTCTGGGTGAGGAGCTGGGGATCCCAATCGATGTCTACGGGCCTGAGACCCATATGACCAGGATAGTGCCTTTGGCCCTGGAGAAGGCTTGAGGGAGCGGAAAAAGGATTTGTGGCTGTTTATGGGATAGCTTAAGGAGAGGGAGAATGAGCCAGAAGAGACCAGATTACCTGCTATTTGACAGGAATACAATGGCCTTTGTGTATGGTTATCAGACTAATGCCATTCAGAGGATGCTGGACTTCGATTACGTCTGCAAGAGGGACCAGCCCAGCGTATCAGCCATAATCAATCCCACCCGGGCCGGCATTCACAAAGCTTTCTGGGGGACCGGGGAGATCCTGCTGCCAATGTACAAGACGATCTCCGATGCAGTTGCCAGGCATCCCGAAGCCGACGTCATGGTGAACTTCGCCTCTCACAGGTCGGCCTTTGAGACCACCATGGATGCCCTGAACCAGCCCAGCATCAAGACGGTGGCTGTAATTGCCGAAGGCGTGCCGGAACGGCAGGCCAGGATCATGGCAGCCTCTGCTAAGAAAGCCGGCAAGGTCATAATAGGGCCTGCGACGGTTGGCGGGATGGTTGCAGGCGCTTTCAAGATCGGGAATACCGCCGGGACCACCGAGAACATCATCGCTTCAAGGCTCTATCGGCCGGGTTGTGTTGGCTTTGTATCCAAGTCCGGCGGGATGCTCAACGAGGCGTTCAACATAATCTCCAGGAACTCGAACGGAATTCGAGAGGGCATAGCCACTGGAGGCGATCGCTACCCCGGCTCGACCATGCTTGACCACATCATGCGATATGAGGCCAATTTGGATATCGCAATGATAGCCTGCCTGGGCGAGTTGGGAGGCGAGGACGAGTACCAGATAATCAAGGCTCTGAAGGAGGGAAAGATCAGCAAGCCTCTCGTGGCCTGGGTAACCGGAACCTGCGCATCTTTCCTGCCTGGAAGCGTCCAGTTCGGTCATGCAGGAGCCAAGGCAGACACTGCAATGGAGACCGCTGCTGCCAAGAACCAGGCCTTCCGGGACGCTGGAGCCAATGTACCGGACAGCTTCGATGGCTATGGGGATCAGATAAAGATGGTCTATGACAGGCTGGTCGCCGAGGGGAAAGTCAAGCAGGCAGCAGAACCGGAAGCCCCGAAGATCCCCGCGGACTACAGCAAGGCCCTATCGACCGGACTGATAAGACGGCCAACAACCTTCATCTGTACGATCTCAGACGACCGGGGTGAGGAGCTGCTATACGCAGGAAAGCCCATCACCGAGGTCATGGACAGCAGGATCGGCATCGGCGGTGTTATCGGCCTTCTCTGGTTTAAAAAGGAGTTGCCCGACTATGCTGCCCAGTTCATCGAGATAGTGATTCAGATAGTGGCAGACCACGGCCCTTCAGTCTCTGCGGCCCATAACGCCATCGTAGCATCATGTGCAGGAAAAGATCTGGTGACCTCTCTGGCCAGCGGTCTTCTGACGATCGGTCCCCGCTTCGGCGGAGCTATCGATGATGCAGCCAGGGAGTTCAAGAGGGCATCCGATTCCGGACTGACTCCTGAGCAGTTCGTCTCCGAGATGAAGCAGAAGGGAATCAATATACCTGGAATAGGCCACCGGATAAAGAGCGTGAAAAATCCGGACAAGCGGGTCCAGCTTCTGATAGACTTCGCCCGTCGCAACTTCGCCAGGACCGATCTGCTGAACTATGCGCTACAGGTGGAGAGGCTGACCACGGCCAAGAAGGGCAACTTGATACTCAACGTGGATGGCTGCATCGGCATCCTGTTCATCGACCTGATGAGCTCATGCGATACATTTACCAAGCAGGATATAGATGACGTTTTAAGGTACGGATATCTGAACGGGCTCTTCGCGCTGGGCCGCAGCATAGGCATCATAGGCCATGTCCTGGACCAGAAGCGACAGGGTGCCCGTCTGTACCGCCACCCGCCTGAAGACATAGCCTTCATGCTCCCGCGGTGGGATGAGTAAAGGGGGCCTTAAAGATCCTCTTTCCGGAGGGGTCCTCCTGCCAACCCTAAGCGAGAAGATATTTTCCCGGGCCTCTGGATCGCCGGCTTCAGCAGGCCAGATAGTCGAGGCGAGAGTCGACTGCGCCATGTCTCATGACGGGACATCGGTCCTGGCCATCAAGGCGTTCTCGGAGATGGGATCTGACCAGGTATGGGATTCGTCAAGAATAGTCATACCGTTCGACCACCTCTGCCCGGCCAATACGGATCTGACCGCAACCCTGCAGGCCGAGGTCAGGGCATGGGCAAGAAAGCAAGGCATTTCCAACCTGTTTGATTGCGGCTGTGGAATCTGTCATGAGGTGCTGCCAGAGATGGGCTTTGTCCTTCCGGGGACTCTCGTGGTTGGCGCTGACTCCCATTCATGCACGTACGGGGCACTTGGGGCTCTGGGGACAGGTGTTGGAGCTACCGATATGGCCGAGATATACTCCCGGGGCCGGCTCTGGTTCAAGGTGCCAGAGACCCTGGAGGTTCGCATGACAGGACAGCTTCCCCGCGGGGTTTATGCCAAGGACCTCGCTTTGATGGTGATCGGCCGGCTGGGGGCAGACGGAGCCACCTACAAGACCGTCGAGTTCACCGGTCACGTGCCAGAATGCCTGAGCATTGCGAGCAGGATGACCCTCTGCAACATGGGCGTCGAGATGGGGGCAAAGGCAGCCGTGGTCCCGCCAGATCGGCTAACCGACAAGTACCTGGCTGACCGGACAGCAGTCCCATACGACAGGGTGCTATCAGATCCAGGATCCTACCAGGACTGCCTGGAGCTGGACGTAACCGACGCCGAGCCGATGATCGCCGAGCCGTTCAGGGTGGACAACGTCAGACCTGTGGGGGATCTGCAAGGCATGCCTGTGGACCAGGTATTCATAGGTACCTGCACCAACGGCAGGCTGGAGGATCTGGATGTGGCAGCACGCATCCTGCGCAATAGACGGGTATCGGTGCGGACACTGGTCATACCGGCATCAAGAGAGGTTCTGTTATCAGCGCTTCATTTGGGGATAATCGAGGACCTCGTCAAGGCCGGAGCAATGATCGGCACGCCAGGTTGCGGCCCTTGCCTCGGCGGCCACATGGGAGTACTCGGAGATGGAGAGGTCTGTCTCTCAACGTCAAACAGGAACTTCCCCGGACGCATGGGCAGGGGAGGCAGGGTCTATCTTGCCTCGCCTGCCACCGCAGCCCTGACCGCCTGGAAGGGATTTGTCACCGACCCGCAAGATCATGATGCGCTTTGATCTCCACATCCACTCCGATCATTCTGACGGAAAAGCCAGGGTCCACCAGATCCTGGCAGAGGCCAGAAAGATGGGGCTAAACGGCCTGGCCATCACCGACCACAATACCCTTGCCGGATCGCTGGAAGCCAAGCGCATAGCCGTCGAGAGATATCCGGACCTGATAATCATCCAGGGTGCTGAGGTCAATACTTCTGAAGGCCACCTCCTGATACTTGGTGTGGACCAGCTGCCTCCCCTTGGCATGTCTCCTGAGGCGACGATTGAGGCGGTCCGCGATCTGGGGGGGATAACCGTCCTGCCCCACCCATATCACCTCTTCCGCCATGCCATAGGTAGGATGCCTCCAGTTGATGCGGTGGAGGTCTACAACTCCAAGTACCTTTTCGGCATATCCAACTTCAGAGCGAAGATAGAGGCGAGGAAAAGGGGCATGCCAATGGTCGCCGGTAGCGATTCCCACATGGTGGAGACTGTGGGCCTGGGAATTACGCTTCTGGATGCGGCAACCGAAGAGGAGGCGCTTGAGGAGATCCGACGGGGACGCACGGATTTTATCGGCCATCGGACTCCGACTCGCCTGACAGCCGGGCGGGCAGCTAAAAAGGTCTATAAGAGAGTCAGCCGCTCGCTAAAAGTGGAATAGAGATCGGGATTTATCTCCCGTATGTATAGGGTCTCGATAGATGTCCCGCAGGCTTTTCTATCCTTTCAGGCTCTGGGATCATGTGCCTGCGGCCAGCTTGCCGTGAGAGTCTATCTTTCCCTCGCTGATACGGGTCGAGCTTATCCGTATGTTGTCCTCGGCCATCCTGTAATCTATCTGGACGATCTTGATGGGGGAAAATCCGTTCTCGCGCCTTATCTCGTTTATCCTGCATGCCATTGCCATGGTCTCCGGGGAGACCACGATGTAGCTGTAATCGTCTTCTATGGCCGAGCCGAATACATCGTGGATCCGCTCCACCTCGAAGCGCTCCACCCCAAGCTTCTCCTTGAGGATCTTCTTCAGGTTATCCAGCCGGGTCTGGAAATCCTTGACCTGGCGAGTTCGGGTGCTTCGGGCCATCTGATCGGAGGTAAGCGCGATCACCACGGTTCCATCCTTGCCAGCCATCTCGAAGGCCTTCTTGAGCAAGGCAAGGTGACCGTCATGAATGGGATCGAATGTACCGCCAACAGCTACCCGTGGCATACGTCTTGAGACAGGTGTTCAATATAAGTAGCTGACGATTGTGGCACAGAGACGCGAAAGGTCCGTGGTCGTTAAGGGGCTTTGACGCCCCGTATCTCCACCGCCCTGGCCACGATTCTCCTGGTGCTGCACAGAGGGCATCGGTCCTTATCTTCTATTCGCACCACACGCGCTTTTATCCCCCTCTTGACAAGCTGGGATGATAACCAAACCGGATCGATGTACTGGTCATATCCCAGGGTTATAACATCTGGGTGCAGAGACCTCACAGGTTCGAATATATCGAACTCCGATCCAAGCACCGCCCTGTCAACCAGCTTCAGAGCTGCCACCATCCTCAGCCTCTGATCCTCAGGCACTATCGGCCTGGGCTTGTGCTTGACGTTTCCGTCCCTGGCCACAACGACCACAAGCTCATCTCCAAGATCCCTGGACCGTTGCAGGTAGAGGAGATGGCCTGGATGAAGCAGGTCAAAAGTGCCTGTGGCCATTACTCTCGTCAGAGATGGTCCCCTCCTGTATCATCGCCGGAGTAATCCTCTACATCCACGTCCATAACTGAAAGCTCCCTCTCGCGTCCGGAGGCATCGTAGCAGCGCCAGCTTCTCTCGTCGAAGGGGTAAGCTGCGATTATATGGCAGTTTCCGGTGCGGGCGAAGAATCCAAGGTCTGCCTGAGAGGGACGTGGATTGCTGGTGGGGTGGCTATGCACAGACCCCACAATCGGCATGTTGGGCAGCATGTAGAGCTTGACCCAGGCAGAACGCTCCGATGATTCCGTCCCGGGAAGGATCAGGATATCGGTTATCACCCCGTCCCTGGCCTCGAGGAGGCCTGCGAACTCTGTCGGTAGCGCGGATGCAGATGCCTCAAGGATGAAGGCAAGGGCGTCCCTGGCTATGCCCCTGACATGACGCTTCATATCTCAGACCCCGGTCGAGCCGCGGTCGATCTGCAACCCGATCGGTTCAAAGGTCGCAGATGCCGGCAATCTCCGGCCAGAACCCTCACCAGACCCTGAGAGGTCCCAACTATCAGGGCGCCATCCTGGTCCAGCGATTCCGCCTTGCCTGCCAAATCCCCATTGCCCGACCATCCGATCACCATTACCTCCTGGCCAAGCGTGGCAGAAAAGGCTTCCCATTCACGATGAATTTCCTGGAACTCGGCTCCCAGCCCAAGGTAGCGAAGTTCCAGCTCCTCAAGGACGCAGGAGATGATCTCCGACCGATCCACCGTCCTGCCAAGCTCCTTTCCGAGCGATGTGGCGCCACATTCCTCTAGGAGCGCCTCATCATTCACATTGGCATTTATTCCAATGCCGACAACTGCATATTCCAGACGATCCATCTGAGCACCAAGCTCAATCAGTATTCCGCAGACCTTCCGATCCCCGATCAAGATGTCGTTTGGCCACTTTATCTTTGCATGAAAGCCAGCCCTTCGCAAGGCCGATGCTACTGCCACAGCTGCCATCATACCAATGCGGGGGGAGAGGACCGGCGGGATTTCGGGCTTAAGAATAAGGCTCATCCATATCCCGCCGGGAGGAGAGGACCAGCTTCTCTGCAGTCGCCCCATTCCTGCAGTCTGGATCAGCGATAGGACCAGGGTGCCGTCCTTTGCCGACCTGGCCATTTTCGTGGCGACCTCATTGGTGGAGGTTACCGACTCGGAGAAGACGATGCAGGTTCCCAGAATCTTTGTCCGAATATCGATGGTCTCAGGTGCCAGGATATCGCCGCCGGCAGTGAGGCGATAGCCATGCCGGGGCGATGTCTCGATGGTGCAGCCAAGGGCACGCAGCTTGTGGATATGCTTCCAGACCGCGGCCCTGCTTATCCCAAGTTCCTTTGACACCTCCATCCCGGAAACCCAGGAACCTGTCCTGGGAAGCAGGTAGGCCAGGACAGGATTCAACTCTTCCCCTTCACGCTGTTTCCCGGAACGATCTGTGTGGCGGAGAGATACGAATCGACCGCTGCCGCGATGGCCGCGATCTTTCTGGTATCTGCTCCCAGCGAGGAGGCCAAAGTGGCCCCTTTCACCATATCCTCCTGAGCCACCTTCTTCACGTCGTCCATTATGTTCTCCTCTTTGATGAAATGGGTGTTGATATCCCCCTGCCTGAACCGGTCGTTGCGCAGGACCGCTTTGTGGAACGCTATGTTCGTCTCTACCCCAACTATGATATACTCATAAAGGGCCCGCTGCATCCTGACTATTGCCTCAGCCCTGTTGCGGCCATGGGCAACCAGCTTGGATATCAGGGAGTCGTAGTACGGAGGTATCACATAGCCGGTGTAGACCCCGCTGTCCACCCTGATGCCCGGACCGCCGGGGCTCCGATACCTCCTCAGCTTTCCGGGGGATGGTGCGAAGTCGCGCAGGGGATCCTCGGCGTTGATGCGGCACTCGATTGCCCAGCCCCGGATCTCTATCTCGTCCTGGGAAAAACCCAGGTCCTCTCCAGAGGCCACCATGATCTGCTCCTTGGCCAGATCGATACCGGTCACCATCTCGGTGATTGGATGCTCGACCTGCAGCCGGGTGTTCATCTCCAGGAAGTAGAAATTGCCCCTGGAGTACATGAATTCCACAGTTCCGGCTGAACGGTATCTGATGGCCTTTGCAGCACGAACGGCAATATCGCCCATCTTCTTGCGCAGCTCAGGGGTCATTACAGGTGAAGGGGACTCCTCTATTAGCTTCTGATGGCGTCTTTGGATCGAGCACTCACGCTCGGATACATAGACAGTATTTCCCCGGTTGTCTGCCATGATCTGAAATTCGATATGTCGTGGCTCTGGGAGGTACTTCTCAACATAGACCGTGTCGTCGCCAAAGGCAGATCGAGCTATTGATTGAGAGGACGAGAGGGCACTTGCCAGATCCTGCGGCCCGTCCACGATCTTCATTCCGATTCCGCCGCCGCCTGCGGCCGGCTTGAGGATAATCGGGAAGCCAACCTGCTCCGCGATCTCCTCAACCTCCTGCGGGTCGGATATCCCCTTCTCGACACCAGGAACGATGGGCACACCGGCCGCTTTCATCGTCTGGCGGGCGGTTATCTTGGAGCCCATGGCGTCGATGGAGTAGCTTGCTGGCCCGATGAATACTATGCCGTTTTCCTCGCACAGCCTGGCGAATACCGGGTTCTCCGATAGAAAACCGTAACCTGGATGTATCCCTTCCGCTCCTGTGTCCAGGGCTGCTTTGATTATGTTCTCCATCTTCAAATAGCTCTGAGAAGTGGGAGAAGGGCCCACGAATACGGCTTCGTCTGCGTAGTTTGCGAAGAGCGCGTTCTTGTCAGCCTCGGAGTATATGGCCACGCTGGACACACCCAGCTCACGACAGGCCCTCATCACTCGTATGGCGATCTCACCGCGGTTGGCGACCAGGATCTTTCGAAACATCCCCACCTGCAACGCTTCCCAAAGGTAAAACCTTTTTGGAGATCGATCCGGGCGATTTGGACGACCGGGGCTTGCCCATCATCTGCATGACCTGAATAGGTACGGCAGACGGCTAAAAGAGACGATTGAGTGAGACTTGCATTAAAGATATGAGACTGACCTGCAATTTGCCAGATGCGTGTGCCTGAGCCTGCCATAAGGCAGTGTTTTTTTGCCTTGCCATCCGTGGTTGGGCAGAGCCTGCATATGCGGGCCTGCTTGCAGTAGAAGACGCGCCTGCGGCCTTTGTCTGTGCACTTGATGCATCCGCCTACCCCAAATCATCCTTCTGCCCTTGCGGCAGCTGCTCTATCGAATGGGGATTTTTGCCGCGTACTTGATTGATGACCCGGAGAGCCGTGATTTTCGGGCAATGGAACGGAAAAGGTCCATCGGCAACTGGGAATAGACCACTTGCTGGGGAGATTTGTGACCTGTCATGCCTGGGCTTGCTGGCAAATTGCCCACAGTAGGATTTATAAAAGCAGCGCACCTACTCATGATAGAGGGAGCTATGACAGAAGAAAAAGGCGATAATGGATTTTCTGAAGATTCCGAGGCCCAAAAGCCCAGAATGCCCCAATTCCTGCCCAAGCTGAAGGGCCAGCAGGTGATGATCAGGATGAACGACGGCAGGCCGCTGGCTGGAAAGCTGGTATCGTTCAACGCCTACGAAGTCGTCCTTGATGCAGGGCCCAGGACATACCTGCTGTTCAAGCACTCCATCGCGAGCATAGACGTGCCAAAGGGACTCATCGACTGATAGCTCAAAGCGCAGCTGTGGATTTTGGCAGTCAAGGTCATTTTTCTTGAGCCAGGTTTCGAAGAGCCGAAATCGGGCCAACAAATTTATCGCTGCCAGCGGCAAACCAAGTAGCATGAAACCCATAGGCCTTTCAAGAGAGGAGTGCGAGTCTCTGCTTTCCCGCGGTCGGTACGGCCGCCTTGGACTCTGCGGCGACCACCCCTATGTCGTTCCCATGTCGTATGTCTTCGCCGACGGATGTATATTCCTGCACTCAGGCCCGGGTGGCAGGAAGGTGCAGATGGCAATGTCCAACCCCAATATTTGTTTCGAGGTGGACGAGCTCTGCGGCCAGCAGTGGCGATCGGTGATTGTGACCGGCCAGGCGAAACTTTCGGATAGCTCAGAGTCCAAGGATAGGATGTTTCGGATATTCTCCGAGCGGGGCATGGGAGGCCATGGGGGACAGGTGCCGTCGAGGGAGATGCTGGCAAAGATCCCCATGGTGATCTGGGAGATCCCGGTCCAGGAGATCAGCGGAAGAGAAGGGGCATGGTAACGCCCGGCTGCAGGTGGACTGCAAGGTGAGAGATTTCATCATCCTCAGAGCTTTTTCTGGGCAGATGCATGCAGGAGGGTCGTGATGCAGTCCAGATGGGTAGAGAAATACCGGCCGTCCCGCCTTGACGACATATTGGGAAACGACAAGGCGATCTCATTGCTGCGCTCCTGGGCAGCGGCCTGGCAATCCGGATCTCCAGAGCAGCGGGCAGCTATCCTTTACGGCCCGGCAGGCGTCGGCAAGACGTCGGCCGCCCTTGCCCTTGCCCAGGAGATGGACTGGGATGCGATCGAGATGAACGCCTCAGACCAGCGAACTGCCACGGCCATCGGCGCGGTTGTCGGCCCTGCCTCACAGGCTAAGACGTTCTCAGGCCGCCGCCGGCTGATAGTCATCGATGAGGCAGACAACCTCCACGGTACTTACGATAGGGGAGGTGCCGCTGCTATCCTGAGGCTTGTCAGGGAGACCGCCCAGCCCATTCTGCTCATAGCAAACGAGTATTACGCAATGGAGAAGCCCCTGCGAGATGCCTGCCTTGCCATACAGTTCAGGTCGATTCGGGCAACCACAGTGGCTTTGGCCCTGAGAGAGATATGTCGGGCTGAAAACCTGGAATGCCAGCCAGAAGCCCTCATGAGCATCTCGGAGTCTGCAGGAGGCGACCTACGCTCAGCCATAAACGACCTTCAGGCTGCAGCCGAAGGGCTCTCAAGGCTGACTGTGGAGGACGTGGCAACAGGCGAAAGGGATGTGAAGGCATCCATCTTCAGGGTCTTGGATGGGATATTCAGAGGATCATCCGCCACCTCCGCCCTTAAGTCAAGCTACGATCTGGACGAGAGCCCGGAGGATCTGGTGCACTGGATCGACGAGAACCTGCCTGCCGTTTACAAGGGGCCTGACCTTTACCGGGGCTTTGAGAGCCTCTCACGTGCCGACATATTCCTTGGAAGGGTGAGGATTCGCCAGAACTACGGGATGTGGCGCTACGCCAGCTTCTTCATGACTGGCGGGATCTCGGCAGCAAAATCCGGGAGAAAGGGCGGCTACGTGGCCTTCAAGCCGCCCAGCCTCTGGAGGCGGCTGGGACAGACAAGAAAGGCGAGAAACGTTCGTGATTCGGCTGCCAAGAAGATCGGCAGGCACTGTCATGTGGGCGTTGGCTACGCCAGAACGGAGCTTTCGGAGTTCATTTCCAGGCTGCTTCGGGATAAGGGGATGGGGCCCCGGGTGGCAGCCCTGCTGGATCTCAACGCCGAGGAGATCGCCCTGTTGATCGAGAGCAGCCCAACCACCAGGAAGGTCCAATCCATATTTGAAGAGGCTGAGCTGCTAAAGGAGTCTGAGCGGCTGCTGGAGATTCGGAAAGGGTTGGGAGAAGCAGTCAAAAGTCCTCCTGATCAGGAAGATGGAGCATCGGTCGAGGCCAAAGGGACGGATGATCCAAAGGCAGATACATCTGCACCCGACGATGCGGATAAAGGAGCAGACTGCCAGCGAGCGGAGAAGCCTGCGCAGCCTGTCCGAAAGAGGAGGGGTCGGCCTCCAAAGGCAGAGAGCGAGAAGGCCAGAGAGGGCCAGCAGCAGGATCAGAAGCAGCAAAAGTCCCTCTTCGAGTTTTGAGAAGCCCTTCCGAGTGCAAAAGCCAACGAGGCGACCAAGACCATCCTTGGGCTGGCCCGCCATCCATTGTTGGTGGCATCTGGCGGCTATCCTGGCACGCCCAGCTGCGCAACTATGCCAGACTGACTGCTCCTGATAGAATCGGCGGGTGGGGACCTCGCTGCCCACCCGGACCATTATGAAGACAGGGCACGCTCCGTCAGATCTTTCAGAATGTGGGCAGCTCCCCGCGGAAGATCATCTGCTGGACCTTTGGTATATCTGCCAGCCACATGTCTGCCAGCTCCTGGGCCTGCCTCTGCACTGCGGACAGCCGGTAGCCGTCCTTCAAGACCACCTGCACCGAGGCCACGTGGGGCTGGTCAACTGGCTTGCCGATCTGGGAGAGGAGCTTGATGTAAACCTCCTCGATCCCCTCCACATCACGGGCTATCTGGGCTGCCATCAGGTTTGCGAGCAGGTTATAGATCTTGCCCACGTGGTTGATGGGATTCTTGCCAGATGTTGCCTCCAGGCTCATCGGCCTGCTGGGCGTGATAAGTCCGTTGGCCCTGTTGCCCCTGCCAACCGCTCCGTCGTCACCCATCTCGGCGCTGGTCCCGGTAACGGTCAGATAGACTGATCCGCTCTTCACGTCGTCTCCGACATTCATCTGGATATTGACCTCTCTTTTGGTCATGGCCCGGGCCCTGGAGGCGAGCTCCTTCACGATATCCCGCTTGATCTGGACATAATGATCCAGGTCGTCGACATAGCGATCCACCATGGCGCATGCAACGGTCAGGTTGATGACCTGGCCGTCCCGCAGCCCCATCACCTTAATGTCTTCGCCTATGGACGGAAAGCGTGAGCGCAGCTCGAGAAGGGACTGCTCGGTACGGTACACGATCTGCTCGGTCTCGGATAGCGGGGCATACCCAACACCGAAGGACGTGTCATTGGCGCTTGGAATTGCCACATCGTCCCGGTCGAAGATATCGCACAGGTCAGACGACCCCATGCCGATCTTGCAGTCGAGGATAACATGGGTATCGAGGTCCAGGTTTGTTAGGGCTTTCTTGAGATGCTTTCTGGCGGTTCGGATGGCCATGGTGTCAACCGGGATCTCCCTGTCCTGGCATATGCGGGTTGCCCGACCGGTCAGAAGTATGTACTGAGGCTGGATCACCTCGCCACCACCAAAGGACGGCCGCGACCGCCCGGCAACGATCTGGATCTTGTCGGTATTATGGTGAAGGACCCGGCCGAAGCGGCTCAGGTACTCCTGGCAGAGGGTGCGGGAGATCTCCTCAGCCAGGCCGTCGGCCACGCTGTCCGGATGGCCTATGCCCTTGCGCTCCACAACCTCGATATCCTGACTCTCAATCGGTCTTTGGGTCAGCTCCTCGACCTTGATGTTTCTGCTCATGGCCCTTCCTCAATGGTATCCTGGCCGCCACCTCTTCCAGGCTGCTTATTAATCCTTTGCATCTCGATGGGCTGTTTTTTATCCCGCGAGGGGGATCCCGTTCTCAACCTTGTCGTTTGAGAGATGATCGGCAGCCGGATAAGGTTAAATCGTCTCGATCCGATGAATCGGCCATGCGACTCATCTATGTGGCAGGAAAGGGCGGGGTCGGAAAGTCGGTCTGCTCTGCCTCCACTGCTCTCTGGTCAGCCGGACAGGGGAAAGAGACCCTGGTCTTTTCGATGGACCCGGCTCACTCCCTCTCAGACATACTGGAGTCGGAGCTTGGGGACAGCCCCGCCATGATAGGCCAGCACCTCAGCGCCTACGAGCCTTCTGTGGAGAAGGAGGCCAGGATCTTCTTCTCCAGATACCGCCACATGTTCAACGCCTTATTCAGCCTCTTTGAGGTTGAGGTCAGGCCCCAGGACATGGCCCAGTTTCCAGGTGTGGCAGAGATGGTATTCATGGACAGGCTATACGATGTGTATATGGAAGGCATGTACGAGGTTGTGGTGATAGACTCTGCACCCACCGCCATGGTCCTTCCGCTGCTGCAGCTGCCGGCAGTGACAACCGGCCTTGTCAGCCGGATGCTCGGCATAAAGAACAAATGGATGGGCCTGCTGAACATGCTGGAGCCGGGCTTTGGCGATTCGATCGTCTCAGAGGCCAGGAGGCTGCGGATCAAGGCGGAGACTATGCGAAACGCGCTGTTGGACAAGAGCACAGCCTCGCTGACCGTGGTCACAATACCCGAAAAAGCGGCTGTCATGGAGACCGTGCGTCTGATTGAGACCGTGGAGTCTCACGGTGTGACTGTGGACTCGATGATAATCAACCACGTCCTGGGTGGCGACTGCCAGTGCCAGTTCTGCAGGCGCAAGAGGGATTCTCAGGCAGACCACATGGCGACCTTGAAAAGGATGTATGCAGAAAAGAGAATAGCCTGCCTCCTGGACCAGGGTGGGGAGGTCAGGGGCTCAACGCTGGATTCTGTCGCCCAGGAGCTTTACGGCCAGGGTCAGCTCAGGCTGGAGCCTTGAACAATGGGCCGTATATCTTACGTACCTGGCGAGATCTTGCTGCCGAAAACCAGGAAGTTCGAGCGCAGATCCGGTGCCCGCCTTTTTCCCCCAGGCCTCCCTGGACGAAAAAAGGTGCCGCTTTATAAGAACCGCTCCCATTCCAGGCCCTGCTTTGCCGCTTCCCCGCGGTATATGCGGAGTTGATCGGCGTCGTGGCAGACGGCTACTGCCAGCTCCAGGAAGCGAAGACCAGATCCAATCTCCCGGACGGCAATCTCGGCCGCCCGCTCCCTGGGAAACCCAAAAGCACCGCTGCTGATGGCCGGAAAGGCGATGCTCTTGATCCCGTGCTCCATGGCAAGAGCCAGACAGCTCTGGTAGCTCCTTGCCAAGAGATCGTCCTCGCCATATGATCCGCCGCGCCACACCGGCCCAACTGTGTGAATCACATAGTTGGCAGGCAGGAGGTAGCCTCTGGTCAGGCGGGCCTGGCCTGTTGGGCAGCCGCCGATGCAGCGGCACTCCTCCATCAATCCGGGGCCTGCAGCAGCGTGAATTGCGCCGTCGACTCCGCCTCCACCCAGCAGAGACGAGTTGGCTGCATTTACTATCGCATCCGTCCGCAACTGCGTTATATCGCCTTTGTGGATGCAGAACCGTCCGGTCATGCCCTCCTTGGCCTCCGGGTGTGGATGACTGCTGACGATTGCGCTAAAACCAGCATGATGCATACCTTTGCCTCCCTCATCCATATTCAACGCTTCGGAATGCCTGGTATTGGGACAGCGAAGATCTTTCTGCTAAAAAAAGGTCAGTCCATCCGAAAAGATGCATTACACGAGATGCGATGATTCGTTGCCCGCACATTATCGATCCCTCCATAGGTTTAAGTCAGGCTAGGTAAAGGGATCTTCTGGAGTCTCCCCAATGCGCATCGGTGTTTATGTCTGTCACTGCGGGCTCAACATAGCCAGCGTCCTGGACGTGGAAGAGCTTCGGAGATTTGCGGAGAGCCTGCCAGGAGTGGTCGTGGCCAGGGACCTGCAGTTCACCTGCTCCGATGCCGGTCAGGACGCGATCAAGAACGACATCAAGGAGCTGGGAGTTGAGGCGGTGGTTGTCTCAGCCTGCTCGCCAAGGCTGCACGAGCCCACATTTCGCCGAACGATAAGCGAGGCCGGGCTCAACCAGTACATGCTTGAGATGGCGAACATCAGGGAGCAGTGCTCTTGGGTGCATATGGAGGAGCCTGCTTTGGCCACCCAAAAGGCGAAGGACCTGATCGCCATGGCAGTGGCCAAGGCCAGCCTGCTTCAGCCGCTTGAGAGCGAGACCATGCCGGTCAGCAGGGACGTGCTGGTCGTAGGCGGCGGGGTGGCAGGCATATCAGCTGCCCTGGACCTGGCAAACGCCGGCCTGCGGGTCTATCTGCTGGAGCGCAAGCCGACCATAGGAGGCTATATGGCGCTTCTGACCGACGTCTTTCCGACCAACGACTGCTCGATCTGCGTACTTGCCCCAAAGATGGCGGAGGCCTTGGCTCACCCTCTCATAAACATCATGACATACTCGGAGATCCTCAGCATCGATGGCTCGGTCGGCCGATTCACGGTCTCCGGAGTGAGGAAGGCCAGGTACGTGGATGAGTCGGCCTGCAAAGGCTGCATCGGGGAGTGCGCCGGGGTGTGCCCTGTGGAGATGCCAAATGAGTACGACTTCTCCATCGGCAAGCGCAAGGCCATCTATATGGCGATACCACAGTCAGTGCCGCTGGTGGCCTGCATAGATGAGAACGCATGCATAGGATGCGGTCGATGCGAGGAGGCGTGCCCTGCAGATGCCATCAGGTATGACCAGCAGGATCAGGAGTTCCGTCTCGACGCTGGCGCCATAGTTGTGGCAACCGGCTGGCAGCCCTTCGATGCCAAGAGGAAGGAGGAGTTCGGATTCGGCAGGCTGAGAGACGTGCTGACCACACTGCAGGTCGAGAGGATGCTAAACGCTGCAGGCCCGACCGGCGGAGAGGTTGTCCGGCCATCCACTGGGGAGGTGGCCAGGTCGATAGCGTTTCTGCAATGCGTTGGCTCACGCGACCAGACGGTTGGCAACCTCTATTGCTCACGCATCTGCTGCATGGCCTCGCTCAAGAACTCCCAGCTGATAAAGGAAAAGTATCCGGATGCTGATATCAGCATACATTATATCGATATGCGGGCTGGCGGTGAGGGGTATGAGGAGTTCTACCTGCGGGCACAACGTCTGGGGATAAGGTTTGTTCGGGGCCGGGCCTCAAGCGTTGAGCAGGGAGAGGATGGCGTCTACCTGCACTACGAGGATACGTTCCTGGGCAGGTCGGTTCGCAAGAGGTACGACATAGTGGTCCTGTCAATTGGCCTTGAGCCAGATTCCGGGGCAGATGTGATTGGAAATGTGCTGGGGCTGGCCAGGCGGCCGGATCGCTTCTTTGAGATCGCCCACCCCAAGATGAGGCCGGTAGAAGCCCATATCGACGGGGTGTTCATCGCAGGATGCGCTTCTGGACCCAAGGAGATCCAGGTATCAATAGCCCAGGGATCGGCTGCCGCCTCAAAGGCCATGCAGCTCTTGATCAAAGGAGAGCTTGACCTGGACCCAACCGTGGCATACGTCGACCAGGATAGGTGCATAGGCTGCAAGCTCTGCGTGGACACATGTCCCAGCAAGGCCATAAGCGTCAAGGGAACGGCACTGGTGGAGGAGGCCCGCTGCAAGGGCTGCGGGACATGTGCTGCAGCATGCCCGACAGACGCCATTAAGATGCGGCTCTTCACTGACGAGCAGATCATGGCACAGGTGGAGGCGGCGACAGCGGTCAAGGGGGAGTACCCTTTCATAGTGGCCTTCCTCTGCAACTGGTGCAGCTATGCAGGGGCAGACCTGGCAGGCACCTCACGCATCCAGTACCCGACGAACGCTCGCATAATAAGGGTCATGTGCGCCGGACGTGTTGACCCGAGCTTCATCCTGGAAGCTCTGCGCCGGGGCGCCGAAGGCGTACTGGTTATGGGCTGCCGGATCGGCGAGTGTCACTACGTCAAAGGAAATCTCCAGGCTCTACAGAGGGTGCAGGTTCTCAGAAGCGTTCTCGAGAAGGCCGGTCTGGACCCCCGACGTGTTCGTATAGCCTGGTGTGCGGCAAGCGAAGGCGACATACTTGCCCGCACGGTAAAGGAGTTCGTGGAGGAGCTCAAAGACCTGGGGCCGGTGGGAACGGAGCTGATGCAGGCGGCTGACCAGGCGATCCGGCCGGGCCTGACCGATAAGGCAGATCCCAACAAAAAGCCACCGAACGGTGCGGAACAGAAGGAGGCCTGATTCTATGGTCATGCCGCTGGACAAGGAGATGGAAGCTGAAGGCACCAGGATCCGGTCCGTTCAGAAGAGCCAGGACTCCACCAAGGTGCTTGACTACGATTATAAGAAATGCATAGGCTGCGGCATCTGCGTGGACCTGTGCCCAACGCGCGCTCTGCAAAAAGGTCCCCTCATTGAGATAGCCACTGGCCTCGACGCACCTCCTGTGCTGATCGACCTCGATGCATGTGCTTTTTGCGGGATGTGCGCCAACTTCTGCCCGGTAAACGCCTTCTCCTTCCGCACAAACGACCTGGACATAAAGGACGACCCCAATTACCCCCGCCTGCTGCGAAAGGCAACTGCAAACGATAGATGCCTGCCTTGCACTCTATGCGAACCGGTCTGTCCCACGGATGCCATTACAGTCAAATTCGACCATACCAGACAGGACTTCGGGCAGCTTAGGGAGGGAATATCTGGCAAGATCGAGGTGGACAAGGATAAGTGCAATCTGTGCGGCATATGTGCCCGGTTCTGCCCGGCCTTTATGCTATTGGACCAGGACCGTCCTGATCCGAGGAACCTTGTGCCTTACCAGCAGCTTCTGGTGGATGAGGAGCTGTGCGACTATTGTGGGCTGTGCGTCGGAATATGTCCGGAGGAGGCAATCCGGGTCGAAGGCGAGCCGCTTGAGGCCCAGCTGGACCTTAAAGGCTCAATAGACGTCGATAATGAGAAATGCATCGGCTGTGGCCGCTGTGCCCTTGTCTGCCCCTATCAGGCGATGGACGTCACGAGGCCATTTGAAGGGGAGATCAGGCTTGACCGCACCAATCTCCTCAAATGCGATCCTTTGGGCTGCCATGGCTGCTTCAACGTGTGCCCTGCAGACTGTTGGTATGTCGACGACCAGGGCAGGATCGCCGTGGTCGAGGAGCAGTGCATCCGCTGCGGTGCCTGCAAAAACGCCTGCCACTGCTTAGGCATTGATGTCTCCAGAAGCCGCGTCTCACATACGCCCATCCTGGATACGCCATGGGCCTCAGAGTGGCGGGATGCGATCGCGTCCATCCTTACCGGGCAGAAGAGGAGGCCAGACCTCTCGACAACGGTTGTTCCCCCGGCCATGGAGAAGGTGCCCCTACCGCCTATCGAGGTCCCAAAGCGCGATCTTGAGCTGCTCAAGCTGATCGATGCACAGATAAGAGAGGTGGAGGCGGTCATGAAAAAGCCCAAGGCTCGGCTCATCTGGGAGAGGTCTCCTGTAACCGAAGCCGCCGAGAAGATCGGGCAGCGGATGATGCAATCGAGGGGCAAAGCGCTGGCTCAAGCAGGCAGTGAAGAAGGATCTGCCGGGCAGAGGGAGGGATGATATGGCTGAGACTGAAGCGATAGGATCCGGGCATCATATGACGAATCAGACCGGACGGGAGTTTCGAGACCTGGCCATCCGCCTCGCCGGCGACGAGGTGAAGACCTGCATACAATGCGGAACCTGTTCATCAAGCTGCTCGACAGCGCACCTGATGGACGCAAGCATCCGAAAGCTGGTCCAGCTGGTCCTGGAGGGCAGGAAGGAGGAGGCCATGGCATGCGAGTCGATCTGGCTGTGCACCTCGTGTCTTCTCTGTACCGTGCGCTGCCCTCGTGGCATCAGGCCAAAAGCCGTAGTATCGGCACTCAGGCAGATCTTCGAGCAGGAAGGGCGCCGCAACAAGGATCAGGCGTTTGAGCGCCTGTTTATGGATCAGATCAAAAGCTGTGGCCGTATCTCGGAGTTCATGCTCTCCGCTGTCTATCCCCTTAAAAATCCGTTATCCACCGTGCCGATAATGGAGATGGGGATAGAGCTGATGCCAAAAGGGAAGATCGCGTGGCAGATCAGTTGCATAGAAGGGATCTCCGAGATCAGAAGGATCTTTGAGGAGATGGATAGGCAATGAAGCTCGCCTATTACCCCGGATGCGTGGCCAGGTCCACAGGCAAGGAGTACGATCTCTCCACAAGAGCGGTAGCTCAGGCGCTGGGTGTGGAGCTCGAGGAGATCTCAGATTGGAATTGCTGTGGAGCGACTCATTGCTCAAATCAGGACCTCGCTGTCGCCCTCTCAGCCCGCAACCTGGCCAGGACCGGTCTGCCGGTGATGACATCATGCTCAATCTGCTACAGCAACCTTAGAGATGCTGCAATTCGCCTGCAGGACCGGACACTGAGGGATCGGGTCAACCGGGTGCTTGAGGTGAAGTACCAGGGCTCAACGATCAAGCACGTCCTTGAGGTCATAATGGAGGGGCTGGAGGGAGAGGAAGGAGGCAAGCGGGTCGTAGTGCCACTTGGGGGCCTCAGGGTGGCCCCTTACTATGGATGTCTTCTCACCAGGCCCAAGGGAGGGATTGACAGCCCGGAGCAGCCACAGGTCTTAGAGAGCCTCATCCGCCGCCTCGGCGGAGAGCCGGTCGAGTTTCCGCTGAAGATGCTGTGCTGCGGAGGCCCGATATTCATGCCACAGGATGGGGCTACAAGCGAGAGCGTGCTTCGCATACTCCGTAGCGCCAGGCAGGCCGGCGCTGAGGCTGTGGTGGCAGTCTGCCCCCTATGCCATCTCATGCTTGATGCCAAGCAGCGCTTGGCAGAGGCTAAAAGCGGGGAAGAGCTGGGTCTGCCGGTGCTCTATGTGACCCAGCTTGCAGGCATCGCCCTTGGACTGGGGCCAGACGAGCTGGGACTTGAGATGAACAGCGTCTCAGCTCTTGAAGTAGCTGAAGAGATCTATCGGAGGATGAGCGGTGAGCAGCAGTGCTGAATTTTATTCCGGACCGCTGCTGACCGCAGGCCTCAGATAGTCGCCTTGGCCTCACGAAACAGCCCGAAGTTAAAAGAGACATGTAGCCCTAAAGATCCATTTATCCGACCGGTCCAACGCTTTTGCAAGGTAGCTTAAATGGCATGACTGCTGCTAGTTGCGATTTCTTTTTGGCTCTATGCAACAGGCCAAACACAACAGATCCGTATCCTTGACCATCTTATCTCGATGCGAATTCAGTGCTCCAATTCTTTGCCTCACCCCAATGGACGAATCTTTTTTCAGCTTCAGGCTATAAGATACCACAATGTTCTTAATTAATAAAGCAAAAGATAATGGAACAGGGGCCGATGCATGAAGAGATCAGTTGTTAGCCTTTTACTAATTACCACGCTGGCGCTTCCTTCCTTTGCACAGAGCAATATGGCAGACTACTGGATGAACAAAGGCATAGCTCTCGATAACCTGGGAGACTATCAGGGAGCTGCAGAAGCATATCGAAATGCAACCAGGGAAAATCCAAGTGCCTACATGGCATGGAACAACCTGGGACTTGATCTGCTCAATCTGGAGATGTACAACGAGTCAATAGAGGCCTTTGAGAAGGTCATATCGATCGAGCCGGATTTTGCATGGGCAGCTTGGAATAATATAGGTCTGGCTCTGGCTGCCCTTGGCAGCCACCCGCAGGCCATAGATGCATTTAATCAATCTCTGGAGATAAACCCCAAAAATGTGAAAGCCTGGAACAACAAGGGCTTTTCTCTCCTGAGATTTGGCCAGATCGTCGAGTCCATAGAATCCTTTGATGAGGCGATAAGGCTGGACCCAACGATCTCCACGACATGGTATTACAAGGGGCTGGCACTTCTCAGCCTGGGCAATTCCAGAGAGTCAGTGGCAGCCTTTGATAATGCAGTGAGGATCGATCCTTCATTCGCCATGGCCTGGAATTATAAGGGGCTGGCTCTGGCAAGCATCAACCAGACCCAGGAAGCCATAGAGGCATTCGAGAATGCAACCATAGCTGATCCCAATTACTCGGAGGCCTGGAACAATATGGGACTGATGTTGAACGCCGCAGGCAGATATCAGGATGCAGTTGACGCCTTTGATAAGGCGATTGCCGCCAACAGCACGATGCCCTAAAGCTCTTGAGACGCATACTATAGATCAATTTTTTTTGTACCAGCAAAGGGCGCAAGATCGATCATCTTCATGGCAATTCTGCCCAGAAGAAAAAAAACCGCCCTTTGACCTGGAAATCTCATCAGAATGCCTGGTCGGATGAGCATCTCCAAAAAAATTCTTTCTTTCTTCAAAACGAAACGCCTCTTTAGGGAACCTCGAAGCATGTGCAGTCAAAGATACCCCTGGCCGATCCGAGAGCCTTCTGATCGGCAGGTGCCATGCCGGCAAAGCCCGAAAGACAGCATGGCAGCCATTCTATCTCGTCATCAGCGATATCCACGTTCTCAAAGCGCGATCCCATGCCTATGCTCCTGACCAGATCGTATACGCCAACGAACCGCTCGTCGCCCTCAGTCAGGATCTCGTCTCCGGGTCCGATCTGCATATGCCTGAGGCTAGCAATGCCTGTGCTATGTGAATTTAGCCTGTATTTGGTGTCTCTCGTGGCCATGACATCGGCCTGATAAATGGCCTCGTCGTTGGCCACTACAGTGGCATTCATCCTCTCAAGGCTCATATTTAGGCTGCTATCTTTTGAAAGCTCCCGATTGTAGAGGAAGCTGGCACCAATATAATCCCTGTTGTTGCCCAGAAAGTCGCGGCTGTTTATCTCCCGTCCGGAGTAGGTCATGCTGCTGTCGTAGCTCAGGTTTACAGGCCACACCTCGTAAAAGTCGATTGTATATAGGTCGGTTCCTGATGGTTTGTAGATTACCATGTCCACCGAGCCATTGGTTCTGGACTGCAATTTGAGCAGACCCTGGCTGCTGTATCTGCCCTGCAATGCAGCAGTTCTCTCGCCCACACGTACATCATTTAGATTCACATCGGTATAGGAAGAATAATAGGGACTCAAGGTTCTGCCGTGGTAGTCCACTGGCGATATCTGCCCCTCAACAGACTGCTCATAGATGAAGCTCACGTTGCAGCTCTCCCTGGAGATGGACCAGGATCCGGAGTCGGTCCTCACAAATCCGGTCCAGCTGGCTGCAGCGGCGCTGGCTACGAGTGCTGTTAAGATCAGCAGAACAACGAAGTATTTCGGCATTCTTCCATCCTAATAGGGTCGGTAGAAATCATCACCCTCGATGCGAGCTAAATTCTCTTCCACAGTGCTACTATTCACCAACGGCTCAACCAGCTCGTAAACGCCTCCACCGTAGTCTGCCCGATTCCATTTAATGCTGGTACCGGTTCTCAGCCATAGATAGCCGATATTACAGATGCCACCACCGTATTTGCTGGCATTGTTTTCGATGATTTGGCTGGAGGATAAGTTCAGACTGCTAATTTCATCATTGTAGATGCCTGATCCGCTATATGCCTCATTCCAAGATATGTTGCTGTCCGTCACATTCATCATGCCGAAATTGTAGATTCCGCCGCCGTTTCCTGTGGCCGAATTGTTGAAGATTCTGCTGGCACCCAAGTCAAATCTGCCAGGCCGGACATTGTAGATGCCTGATCCGCTATATGCCTCATTCCATGATATGTTGCTGTACGTCACATTCATTAAGCCGGCGTTATAAATACCGCCACCATATGCTGCTATGTTTTGTGAGACATTGCTGCCGTTTAATTGCATCACCCCATCCGCCTGATTGGCAATGCCGCCTCCATTGCCAATTTGGTGGAAGCCCACTCCATTTGTGCCTGATCTCTTGATGCCATTTGTACCATCCTTTGGGTCCAGCACGCTTATGGATCCCTCATAGATGGGAAGGGTTGCCTTTTCTCTCAGCTGGAATATTTTAAAGATATTAATCTCGGCAAGCAAGGTCTCTTTAATGCTAAACGATAATTCTGCACTGCTGCCATGTATTCCTGCAATTCCATTCTCTCCACCATAGCCATATCCGCCGATACCGTTACCGCTCTCTGCACTGCTGTCGATGATTGTGGTGTTCTCCATGCTCATTAATCCATTATTATAGATTCCGCCGCCTGATCCATAGCTGCCGATACCGTTGCCACCCCTGCCATATCCGCCGTCACCACCATCGCCGCCATTGCCACCAATCAGTCCACCACTAATTCCGACATCAAAGCTTGCACTAAAGTTGAAAGCGATCACATTCGGATAACCGAAGCCAAATCCACCAATAACTCCCAAACCTAAGGGTGCAGCCGACTGGCCACCATCGGCTCCAGAGCTGCCATTTCCACCGCGTCCTCCGGTGCCATTGCCTCCAATGCCGTCGCCGCCTCTCACAATATTTCCGGAGATAATGCTATCATTCACATTTAATTTGCCCTTATTGTAGACTGCGCCACCCAAACCTAACCCACCGGTGCCGACGCCTCCGATGCCGTCGCCACCTATGCCGCCATCGCTCCCGTCACCGCCGGCTCCACCTATGCCAATGCCGCCTAAATTGCATTTAAGGCCGATAGAAATGGTAACATACTGGTTAACAGGTACCTTTGGCATATAGGGCTCAAGTACATCCAACTTGCCTTTGGCTTTGCCTGTGCCGCCAATGCCGCCGCTTCCGGCATCTTCTCCGCTTCCACCTGAACCATTGCCGCCGCTTCCTTCGCCACCTTCCGCAATGTTTCCAATTATCATGGAATCGGTCAGATCCAGGGAGCCGCCAAGGATGGAAATGCCGCCACCCATGCTGTCGCCACCTGTTCCCAGACCGCCGATGCCGGTGACTCCATCGCCGCCAATGCCGCCTGTGCCGCCGTAACCGCCGATGCCCGATCCCACGCCCTTCTTGCCTTTTATTCCAAGAGAAAATATATAAAGATCTACACTGATACCATCGTCGATTCCTGAGCCATCGCTATTGCCGCCACTTCCGCCATTTCCGCCAATGCCACCTCGGCCTCCATCGGCATTGCCTCCGACGCCTTCTCCACCTAAAGCGGCATTCTTGATTATCTTAATATTGTTCGATATCGAATTTCCTTCGCTTAATATGCCTCCACCATAGCTATTGCCGCCAATCCCATTTCCGCCTGTGCTATAGCCACCGCGGCCTCCCGATTCACCGCTTCCGGCGTTGCCGTGTGACCCAAATAGTGGGATGGAGAATGGCAAGCCGGCAATGCCAAGTCCAAAACTATTTTTGCCTGGGTCGAGATTCAGGGATGGTATGTAACTGTAATCCAATGTAATTCCGTTCCACTCGGTTCTTTTCGGGACGGTTCCAAGTGTATGGGCGCCAATGCCAGTGCTCTTTCCGCCTTCGCCGCCTTGGCCGCCTTGCCCGCCCCAGCCTCCGATGCTATGTCCGCCGAATCCATTGCCACCTTTGGCAAAATTATCTGTGAAGGAACTGTTGGCCACTTCAAAGGTGCCCTGGCTCGTACGGATGCCGCCGCCGAGTCCACAGCCCCCAAATCCATCGCCTCCGGAGCTATTGCCGCCGTTTCCACCGAGGCCGCCACTCTCCGCATTGCCGCCAAAGCCTAACGCTACTCCGACACCAGCGCTGGACGTATCGAGAAGGAGAGTTATGCCTCCGCCAACAGCATATCCCTCGCCGCCTGAACCGCCATATCCTCCATTGCCGCCGTTGCCGCCTATGCTTGCTCCGCCAAATGCGATACCGCCTTCAGCTATGTTATTTGTGACAGAAGAACTCTCCATCAGCAACGAGCCTTCATTGTATATTCCGCCTCCGGACCCATCTCCACCTACTCCTGGGCCTCCTATGCTTCTGCCTCCATCTCCGCCATGACCGCCGCTTCCTCCGTCACCCCCTATTCCCAGGGCCAAGCCAAATGCGCCACCCATCGCTTTGGGTGGCCAGCTCGAACCTATCCCAAGGCCAATCCCTATCCCGTCTCCTTTGCCGCCGGCTCCGCCGATCCCACCACAACCTCCATCGCCACCAATGCCTGCACCGCCAGCGCCAATTCCACCTCTTGCGATGTTGTCAATAAAATCAGAGTATCTCAATTCGAGAGTGCCCGAATTGGAGATGCCGCCGCCCAGACTGTCACCGCCGATGCCGCAGCCTCCTGTTCCGTTGCCCCCATAGCCTCCATCTCCGCCCTCACCACCGCTACCTCCGAGGGCGTTGCTGAAGCCAAATCCAATGGCGGTTCCCTTGCCAACAAATGCAATGCCAACTCCGATATTTCGATCGGAACCTCTGCTGCCCTGACCGCCATTGCCGCCAATTCCACCCATCCCTCCTTCCCCGGTGCCTCCGATGCCATTGCCTCCCAAGGCGACATTACAGGAGACATTGAGATGGTTCCCGTATAGACTCTCGCCGCTATTGTATACAGCTCCACCGAAGGCATGTCCTCCAGTTCCATCTCCTCCCACACCTTCGCCCCCTTGGCTTGCTTCCCCACCATCGCCTCCGCTTCCAGCCCTGCGTTCGATAAGGCCGCTTATTCCTCCCGCTGCCAGACCCATGGCGCCAGCATCCCCAGTTACAAAGCCGATGCCTATGCTCCAGCCTTCGCCGCTGCCACCATTTCCGCCCTGGCCTCCTGCGCCTCCGATTCCCCCTATGCCGTCTCCTCCTATGCCGTTTCCTGCTTCTGCAATATTCTCTGTGATATCGCTACCTACTATAGTAGAATCTCCAGGGCCGAAAATTCCTCCGCCAAGGGCGCAGCCTCCGGTTCCATTGCCACCTCTGCCAAGTCCTCCGATATCGCCCAAACCACCCTGGCCCCCATCCCCACCACGCCCTTCTCCATAGCCGACTCCTACTCCAAATGGAACTTGCGCGCCAATGCCAAAGGCGAGTCCAATGCCTATGTTCCGGCCACTTCCACCATCTCCTCCCTGACCGCCTCTGCCGCCCTTGCCACCCTGGCCAAGACCGCCGGCGCCAAAGCCTCCTTCGGCGATGTTTCTGCTGACATCATCTTCATTCTCGCCGGAAAATCTCATTGAGCCATTGCTGTAAATGCCGCCGCCATAGCTGGTTCCACCAACTGCATCGCCACCTAGTCCTTCCCCACCATTGCCTCCCTTTCCTCCATTGCCCCCATCGCCTCCTTCGGAATGAACGCTCAAGCCAATGCTTACGCCGGCGAACGGCAAGGCCGACACTCCGTTGCCTCCATCGCCACCCCTGCCACCAATGCCGCCGTCTCCGCCATCGCCGCCAAGTCCAGCACCGCCAGTGCTATTTCCGCCTTTGGCTGCATTCTCTGTGACCACACAGTCTGTCATTGACAAGGTTGGGCCATGGCTGAATATAGCGCCACCATAGGCATCTCCGCCATGACTGCCTCCGCCTATGCCGATCATGCCCAAGCCACCGGCACCGCCAAAGCCCCCATCCCCGCCTTCTCCATTCCAGCCGAACAGCAGTCCATACACGGGGCCGCCGTCACCGCCTGTTCCACCCTGGCCTCCTTCTCCACCCTGGCCGCTATTGCCGTCCCCGCCTCTCCCGTCTCCACCTTGGGCGACATTTGCGGTAAGAACTCCATCTGTAATAGTCAGATTGCCTGAATTATAGATAGCACCGCCCCAGGCTTGACCTCCAACGGCATTGCCACCAATGCCAGGGCTGCTATTGCCGCCAACGCCTCCTGCGCCACCGGCGCCTCCTGTGCAGGCCACAAAGAGACCATACACGGTGCCACCGTCACCGCCTGTTCCACCCTGGCCTCCTTCTCCACCCTGGCCGCTATTGCCGTCTCCGCCTCTCCCGTCTCCACCTTGGGCGACATTTGCAGTAAGAACTCCATCTGTGATAGTCAGATTGCCGTAATTATAGATGGCACCACCTGAGGCTTGACCTCCAACGGCATTGCCGCCAATACCAGATCCACTGTTGCCGCCTCTGCCGCCAGCGCCGCCCCCACTGCCGGATCCAGCAAGAATGACTGCCCATCCACCTTTGCCGCCAATGCCACCTGTGCCGCCTTCGCCACCGTCGCTTCCATTTCCTTGGCCGCCGAGACTGTCCCCGCCTCTGGCCACATTATCTGAGATCGTGGTGTCGCTTAAGCTGAGATCTCCAATGCCGTAAATTCCGCCCCCAATTCCGGTTTCACTAACTGCATTGCCTCCAAGGCCCTCTCCGCCGGCACCCCCATCTCCACCGCTGCCACCGCTACCCCCGCGGCCTGAGACGCCAATTGCCCATACCCCGTTGCGGCCATTTCCGCCACTGCCACCGGCACCACCATCGCCTCCATTTCCTTGGCCGCCGAAACTGTCCCCGCCTCTGGCCATATTATCTGAGATCGTGGTGTAGCTTGAGGTCAGATCTCCAAGGCCGTAAATTCCGCCCCCAATTCCGGTTTCACTAACTGCATTGCCTCCAATGCCCTCTCCGCCGGCACCGCCATCTCCACCACTGCCGCCGCTGCCTCCGTCGCCTGAGACGCCAACGGCCCACGACGCGTCGCCGCCAGTGCCCCCTGCTCCACCTTCGCCGCCATCGCCTCCATTTCCTTGGCCGCCGAAACTGTCCCCGCCTCTGGCCATATTATCTGAGATCGTGGTATAGCTTGAGGTCAGATCTCCAAGGCCGTAGATTCCTCCTCCAACTCCGCTCCCGCTAACAGCATTGCCTCCAGTGCCAATTCCGCCCTCCTCGCCATCTCCACCACTGCCGCCACTGCCTCCGTCGCCTGAGACGCCAACGGCCCACGACGCATCGCCGCCAGTGCCCCCTGCTCCACCTTCGCCACCAAAGCCTCCATTTCCCTGGCCACCGATACTGTCCCCACCTCTGGCGATATTCTCTGAGATCGTGGTATAGCTTGAGGTCAGATCTCCAAGGCCGTAAATTCCACCACCAAGTCCGCTTCCGCTAACAGCATTGCCTCCAATGCCCTCTCCGCCCTCCCCGCCATCTCCTCCGCTTCCGCCATCACCTCCATCGCCTGAGACGCCAACAGCCCACGATGCATCGCCCCCATCCTCACCCTGGATGCCATTGCTGCCATTGCCACCTCGGCCCATTCCACCAGAGGCCATCCCGCCACTGGCAATGTTAGATGAGAGTATAATTCCAGTCAGGGTAACATTGGCAAGGCCAAAAATGCCGCCTCCGAATGCGCTTCCACCCATGGCTGAACCTCCCACCCCCATGCCCCCTCCTGAGCCATCAGGGCCGGCTTTTCCGTCTTGGCCGTTATCACCTTTGAACAATATAGTGCCAAGATCCCAGCCATTGCTGCCGTATCGACCATCATGGCCGCTTGCGCCTACAAAACCCCCTATGCCAAAGCCGCCACTTCCTCTGCCGCCTTCAGCGATGTTCCCGATAATATCCAAATCAGTGAGCTTTAGATCATCCGGCCAGAATATTCCTCCACCCAGAGCATCGCCACCGACGCCAGATCCACCAACTCCAGCTCCCGCCTGATTGCTGCTGCCACCAGATCCGCCTGCACCGCCAGTGCCCCGTCCGAAGCCTCCGCTTCCGCCATTGCCGCCGTTGCCACCATCTCCACCCTGTCCACTCTGGCCCCCTGTCCCGTTGCCTCCGATGCCATCGCCGCCCAGAGCTTTGTTATAGGCAATGGTGCCAATTCCCTCTAATTCCACCTCGGTATAAATGCCGCCACCGATTCCAGCTTCGCCAGTTCCATTTCCTCCGAAGCCAGATCCTCCGGAGCCGCCATTGCCGCCGCCCCCTCCATTGCCTCCGCTATCTCCGGAGAGCAGGCCGCTTCCGCCACTTCCTCCATGTCCGCCGTTTCCGCCTGAACCGCCGATCCCACCTACACCGTCGCCGCCGATGCCCGAACCGCCCTGGGCAATATTTCCTTCTATTCCGCTTGCGCCAAGTTCAATTGAACCGTTATTGAATATTCCGCCGCCGATTCCAATGCCGCCAGTCCCGTCTCCGCCGTGGCCATCGCCGCCGTTGCCACCATCGCCGCCTTCGCCCCCAACTCCACCGCGATATCCGTAGCCTGCCGACCAGAAGCTGCCGCCGCCTCCGGTTCCACCATTGCCGCCATCTCCGCCCTGACCGCCGCTGCCTCCAATGCCAGAGCCGCCGATTCCTGATCCGCCTCGGGCAATGTTATCGGTGATTCTGCTGGCACTAAGCGTCATTTCGCCTATGTTGTAGATGCCGCCACCCGAACCATTGCCGCCAATTCCCTGGCCGCCAAAGCCCAAACCACCGCTGGTACCTGGGATTCCAGCGCCTCCAGGTGTACCTTCTGCATCCCAAGATACGGTTATATAATATGTTTCCCAGGGTGTCCAAATAGGAATACTCCTCGATCGTTTAGATGTGCGGCCATTTCCGCCATTCTGCTCGTCTATTCCTGCCGTTCCGATGCCGTTTCCACCAGTGCCGTTTCCGCCTTGAGCAATGTTTTCACTGACCTCAGCGCCAGTAATCTCCGAGATAGTTCCCTGGCAAAAGATTCCTCCGCCAAGGCCATCGCCGCCATAACCATCGAATCCAATGATATTGCTGCTCCCGCCATTTCCAGTTCCGCCCTGGGCAATGTTGCCAGTGACATCAACGTTGGTCATCGCCGAGATAGTTCCCTGGCAAAAGATTCCTCCGCCAAGACCATCGCCACCGTAACCATTGGATCCAATGATATTGCTGCTCCCGCCATTTCCGGTTCCGCCCTGGGCAATGTTGCCAGTGACATCAATGTTGGTCATCGCC
>Ga0116186_1000231_pt1 | contig 69568 bp, 56 predicted proteins | sample AD_JPNNA4_MetaG_FD_89806 | JGI IMG/M metagenome (GOLD analysis project Ga0116186, IMG submission 89806) | Active sludge microbial communities of municipal wastewater-treating anaerobic digesters from Japan - AD_JPNNA4_MetaG | ecosystem: Engineered > Bioreactor > Anaerobic > Digestate | place...
TCGGTAAAAAACCGGTATGACCTCTTTAAAAACCGGTTAATACTGCAATTCAGTGCTTTTCTGCTTGTCATTTCAATCTTTTCAAATTTATTTTTGTATTACTCCTCATCCGAAATTTTTAGGTTTATCAGCATGCCTTATTTGATAACCAGTCTGATAATGCTCGTTATTGCTTTTAAAACCAAAAACATCAGGTGGATTTCTTATAGTACATTGACCTTATTGCTTATTTCTGTCAACTTCTCCTTTGTACTTTTTGGTTATTCGGCTTCAGCCCCGGCTATACTTTGGCCTTTGGTAATTATCATATATGCTTTTCTTATCCTCGATTCAAAATATAGGTTTTATACAGCTATTGCCCAGTTGGCATTTTGTTCCTTTATCATGTTTGCCCAGGACAGGCTTTTTGAAGTGCCTTACAAATACAACCCTGTTCCGGGCTTTTTGTATGACATCAGCAGCCTTGTCCCTGCATTTTTAATCATTTACTTCATTTATTATTTTATAAAAATTGAAAAGTCTCTCCAAGACTCACTTTTTTTAAAAAACCAGCAGCTGCTTAAAAGGAACCAATCATTGGCTAACCTCAAAAACAAAATTGCCAATGACGAAAAGCAGTTTAGGGTATTGACTGAGACAACCAACGATATTGTTATGATATGTTCTCCGGAGGGAAAAATAAAATACGTTTCCAACTCTACCTGTAACACCTTAAAAAGCAGCAAAGAAAAACTGATAAAAAGCAACTTTGCAGACATTGTCCATCCTGATGACAAAGAATTAATATCTGCCGAACTTGACAAATTAAGCATAAAACAAAACATTGATAAAGTTGTACATTTCAGAATAAATAATGAAAAGGGCAATATCATTTGGTTTGAAGGAATTTTACAATCACTCTCCGATACAAGCGGAGATGTTACCCAGATACATGTTGTTGCCTCTGATATTACCGAACAAAAACAACAACAAAGTAAAAGCCATATTTTAAACCAGGTATTGACACAATCTAATGAAGGGATTATCCTTATCGACAAAGAAGGAAAAATCATTTATTCAAACAAAGAATCATCTGAGCTTTATGGGTTCATGCTGGCAGATATGTTGCATTTATCAATATTTGACTTAGACGAATCATTGAACGATATCAATAAATGGAAAAAATTTTTTGAGACCCTGAAAAATGAGAAAAAAATCAACCACGATATCACGTTTAAAAGACAAGGTCTGGTAAAAATCGAGATGGAAGAAAGATGGGAATTTCACGAGGTAGAAGGGATGGAATATGCCATCAGGTTCTTGTCCAACATTGACGAAAGAAAAAAGAATGAGCGAAAAATCCGTAAAAACCTGGAAAAACAAAGTTTGCTATCTGAGATTTCTTTTATTTTGAACACTTCCGACAACTTCGACTATAAAATTAATGAGTCATTGCGCATTGCAGGCAACTTTTTAAAATCAAGCCGGGTACTTTTATTTCAAAATATACTCAGTGGAAAAGCTTTTTCGTGTACACACGAATGGTATTCGCCAGACCTCAATCCCAAACGCAACGAATGGCAGGCTATTCCATACTCAATGATCAGCAATATACATCAAAAGCTAATGAATAAAGAACTGGTCGAGATACAACTTTCCAATATTCAAGACAACGAAATTCTGAACATTTTTCACCCCGATGATTTTTTAAAAACAGTGTTAAACCCCATATTTGTTTCAACCAGTATGAGTGGTTTCATTGCTATTGTTGACAACAATTGTGCAACCTGGAATGAAAGTGACAAGCAATTCTTCATTACATTTTCGACCATTCTGCAAAATACTTTCAAAAACCATGATGCCATCCAGTCATTGAAAATGAGCGAACGACGGTTCAGAGAATTAGCCGAACTGCTGCCCGAGATGGTTTGTGAAGCTTCTATCAATGGCAAAATCACCTTTGCCAACAAACAAATGCAAATCCAGTTTGGCTTTAATGAAAACGACCTAAGCAAAGGCAAAATATTCTTCAATCTTTTTACACAAGTAGATAAACAAAGGCTTTTGGAAAATTTTGAAAAAATGCTCAGAAGCGAACATATCGAAAACATTGAATACACCATCGTTGACCGCGAAGGAAATGAGATTCCGGTGATGGTTTATATCAATATCATCATGAAAGAGCACATGCCTATTGGGTTACGAGCTGTAATGGTCGATATTTCGAGGCGTAAAAATTACGAAAGACAGCTTTTGTCCCTTGCCGGCATTACCGATGACAGCCCGGTTGCTTTTATGCGGGTTGACCGTACCGGAAACGTAATATACTCTAACAAACAGGCTGAAACAATAAAACAATTTATATCTGACAATTATCATTCATCTTTTTATGATATCTTTAACTCGATTTACACCAAACAATCAATTGAAGAAATGAACCTGGAAATTTACAACGAACAATACTGGTTTAGCCTTTACCCGGACATTTCATCAAATTATATGACAATTTGTGCCCGAAAAAAGATGCAATAAAATATGAATGACGCAGCAATTCTTAATGGTAAAAAGGTTTTAATCGTAGAAGACAACCAGTTAAACCTGCTTATTGCAAAAAGATGCTTAGATTCATTCGGGATGATTTATTCCATTGCTACAGACGGACAATCAGCCATAACGCTGTTAGGGCAAGAAAACTTTGATGTTGTATTGCTCGATTTAAACATTCCTGTTTTGGATGGCTGGGAAATAGCCAGCTTTATAAGGTCATCTGCTGAGAAGAATCAAAATACGCCAATAATAGTAGTGTCAGCGTCTGAAGACCCCAATTTAGAAAATAAACTTAAAGCAAGTAAAATAAATGCCGCTATTTACAAGCCATACACACCTGAACAATTGAAAAAAGCCCTTATCGAAAACTTTGTACCAGTTTCTTCTTCAATATGATATTTAAGTTAAATTTGACCTGCAATTTGTATTAAAGCTTATTTCTCATTAACTTTGATTTTATTAAATAAAAACCCTGAATTTTATGAGAAAGATATTTTTACTATCCTCTGTTTTGCTGGCAAGTTCAGCAATATTTTTTGGCCAGACAAAGCTGACCTCAGAAAAACACAGCTTCAGGCCTGGCGATTCGCACCATTTCAACCTGATGAAAAATGCCAATGAAGGCCTTGCCGGAGAAAATGTTATCTGGGATTTTACAACACTTGAAAAATCTGATAAAGACCTTACCAGTCACATGTATGCCCCCGAAAACATTGCCAGCGATGTAAAAATCGACAACTCAAATTTTGTTTTGGAAGAATTTGGCAACCTTTTTTACTTCAATACCAGTAAAGATAAGATGTTGCAATATGGTAGCGTTTGTGGTAATACTGTAACCCGCTATGACAAACCTTTTCTAAAACTGAAATTTCCTTTTTCTTATGGAAATAAAGTTACAGGTTACTATTCAGGGACTCAAACCTCGGGCAATAGTTCTGTTGCCATTAACGGACAATACGAAATATATGGTGATGCTACCGGAACGCTGCTCTTGCCCAACGATGTTACTATTGACAATGTTTTGAGGGTTAAGCAGGTCAGGACTATTGAATACACTAACAGTACGCCGATTAAAGAAATTACATACCGCTGGTATGCTGAAGATTTAAGATATCCTGTTCTTGTTATCATTAAATATGTTACCCAAGCGCAAGAATATACTGCCGAAACAGCTTTATTTGCTAATGTTACGACCAGCAAGAAAAGCCCTACTGCTGTTGAAACCCCAGAGTTTATTTCTACTACAAAAGTATTTCCCAATCCTTGTGAAGAAGTGATAAATATTTCATGCAAGTTGAGCTCTCAACAAAAACTGAGCGTTGATTTGTACGATGCCTCCGGGAAATTTGTAAAATCAATCATTTCTAAACAAAAATACAGTGCAGGGGATGTCAACCTTAGCTTATCGACAGAAGAACTTGGGATGAAATATGGCATTTATTATCTGAAAATCAGCAATAACGAAAGAAGCTATACGCACAAGATTATCAAGCAGTAATTAAAAAAACGACAAAAAAGCCGGCTTCAAAAACCGGCTTTTTTATTATCAGCTGTTTCGTATCAGCTGAAGTACATAATTTGTTACCCGCTGCGGGGCTTGATAAGTTAGTTCGTCCACCGAAATAAAGCCATCAAACTCTGAATTAAGCAACAGCGAATGCATGAATTCTATATGGCTGTCGTCGGTATTGTCTTCAATAAAAAAAAGTGTAGAGGTTTGTTGCATAGGCATCTTTTTGTTTAAGTTTTATAATGTACCAACGCAACAAGTTACCCAATAGTATTTATAGGTTAAATTATTCTTCTAAAATAATTTTATGTTTCTCAGCCAATTTTCGCAAATTAATTAAAGCATATCTCATTCGGCCTAATGCAGTGTTCAAACTAACCTGGGTCATATCTGCTATTTCTTTAAAGCTCAAATCGCCAAAAATACGAAGCAACACAACTTCACGCTGTTCTGCCGGCAAAAATTCAATCATACGTTTGGCATCGCTGTATATCTGCTCTTTTACCATAGCATCTTCAACATTTTTATCAAAATGATTTTTATTATGCGATGAACATCCTGATAATATGTCGTCTGAAACAAAGCTCATCTGCTTCACCTTACGAAAATGGTCAATGATAAGATTATGGGCAATACGAAGTACCCATCCTAAAAACTTTCCATGTTCGTTATACCTGCCTTCTTTCAATGAATTGAGGACTTTGATGAAGGTATCCTGAAAAATATCCTCTGCCAGTGATTTGTTTCGCACTGTGATATAAATATAACTATAGACTTTATCCTTGTGACGTAAAAATAAAACCTCAAGGGCTTCATTATTGCCTGCAATAAACGAATTGATCAACTCTTGATCAGAAAAAACAGTATAGTTCACGACTACCTCCTTTTTTTAATTAGCAAGATTTGTTTTAGTAGCGTAAACTTTTTCCGATAGGCATTCAAATTTTAAATTAGGAGTCGAAAATAAATAAAAATTTCTTATCAGCAAAATTTTTACCTTTGAAGCGCTTACAATTTTTCATTTTTACGCTATGTCAAATTTGCAAAAACAATATAATCAATCAATTACAATCAAGGGGACCCGGGTAAACAATTTACAAAATGTAACTGTAGAAATACCACGCAACAAGCTTGTTGTTATCACCGGGCTTTCTGGTTCAGGCAAATCCTCGCTTGCATTTGATACGCTTTATGCCGAAGGACAAAGACGGTATGTTGAGAGCTTATCGGCTTATGCTCGTCAATTTTTAGGCCGGATGCAGAAACCCGAAGTTGATTTTATACATGGTATTCCGCCTGCTATTGCCATTGAACAAAAGGTAAACTCGGTAAACCCTCGTTCAACAGTTGGTACATCTACAGAAATATATGAATACCTCAAGTTGCTCTATGCCCGCATTGGACAAACAATATCACCCAAAACAGGCAACGTTGTCCGAAAACACTCGGTAACAGACGTGGTAAACTTTATATTGTCGCTCCCTTTGGACCAAAAGATTTTGCTTATTGCCAAAGTGCCGCTGCAAGATAAAAATATTGAAGGCCAGTTATTGGAATTCAAAAAAGAAGGGCTTTCCAGAATGTTAGTAGGCGAAGATATCAAACAGGTTGACGATATCGAGGCTATTGCCCATGCAAAAAAGTACCTAACGATAAACCTGATTGTTGACCGTCTGATTACCTCTGACAATGAAGAATTTAGAGAGCGTTGCGGCGACTCGACCCAGTCTGCCCTGCTAATAGGCAAAGGGCAATGTTTTGTTTTTACCTTATCTGACCGCAAATGGAACGAATTTTCCATTCGTTTTGAAGAAGATGGTGTAGCCTTTGAAGAACCCAGCGTTCACATGTTTTCATTCAACAGTCCGCTTGGGGCTTGTCCTGTCTGCGATGGATATGGTAAAACCATTGGCATTGACCCTGAGCTGGTGATACCTGACAAAAGTTTATCAGTGTATGAAGATGCTGTGGCATGTTGGCGAGGCGAAAGCTCCGGCCAATGGAAACAAGATCTTATCAATGCGGCTTCAAAATTTGATTTCCCAATACACAGAGCTTATTCAGACCTTACAAAGGAACAAATAGATGTTCTTTGGAATGGCAACAAGTACTTCGAAGGCATTAACAATTTTTTTAAATACCTTGAAGAATCAAGCTATAAAATACAAAACCGCGTGATGCTCGCCCGTTTTAGGGGAAAAACTACCTGCCCTGCTTGTTTAGGCTCAAGGCTCAAACCCGAAGCCCATTATGTAAAAGTTGGAGGCAAATCAATTTCAGAGCTTGTGTTAATGCCTATTTCAGCACTCAAAGCTTTCTTTGACACCATACAGTTGACTGATTACGAAAACAAAGTAGCCGGAAGGCTCTTGACAGAAATAAAGAACCGCATCAACTTTCTCCTCGACGTTGGATTAGGGTATTTGACCCTTAACAGGACATCTTCAACCTTATCTGGCGGCGAATCGCAACGTATCAACCTTGCAACGGCACTTGGAAGCTGCCTTACAGGCTCTCTCTATATTCTTGACGAACCCAGTATTGGCTTACATTCGCGAGATACAGACCTTTTGATAAAGGTTTTGCAAAACCTTAAAAACCTTGGCAATACCGTAGTGGTTGTCGAACATGACGAGGAAATCATGCGGGCTGCCGACCATATCATCGACATGGGGCCTTTTGCCGGACGCTTGGGAGGTAAAGTAATATTTGAAGGTAACCACCAACAGCTTGAAAAAAACAAAGAAAGCCTTACTGCCGCCTATCTGACCGGAAAAGAAAAAATTGAAGTACCCCATTCACGCAGAAAATGGAACAGCTTCATAAAACTGACCGGAGCGAGGGAAAATAACCTGAAAGGCATTGATGTAAAATTCCCTTTGCATGTAATGACTGTTGTGACCGGTGTTAGCGGCTCAGGCAAATCTTCCCTTGTAAAAGGCATATTGTACCCAGCATTGAGCAGGGTTTTAAATGCAGAAATAGCCAAACCGGGAAATTTTAACAAAATCGAGGGGGATATTCACCTCATCAGCGGTATTGAATATGTGGACCAAAATCCGATTGGACGTTCGAGCCGTTCCAACCCGGTTACCTTTTTGAAAGCTTATGACGAAATACGTAAGTTATACGCCAGTGTGCCAGAAGCCGTTCATAACGGATTTACACCCACCCATTTTTCTTTTAATGTAGAAGGGGGACGATGCGAAGTGTGCCAGGGCGATGGACATATAAAAGTAGAAATGCAGTTTATGCCAGATGTTACGCTAGTTTGCGAAAATTGCAAAGGGATGCGTTTTAAAGACGACATCCTGGAAATCAGGTATCATGGCAAAAATATCTACGAAGTGCTTGAAATGACAGTAGAAGAAGCTATCCAGTTTTTTTCTGATAAAAAAGGAGCTACACAGAATAAAATAGTTGAAAAATTGCAACCACTTTTTAATGTTGGTTTGGGCTACATCAAACTTGGACAGTCCTCATCAACACTATCAGGAGGTGAAAGCCAACGCGTGAAACTGGCAAGTTACCTGAGCAAAGAAAACAGCCTGCAAGGCCCTACCCTGTTTATCTTTGATGAACCAACTACTGGATTACATTTTCACGACATAAAAAAACTTTTAGATGCTTTTGATGCACTAATTTCGCATGGACATTCGTTAATTATTATTGAGCATAACCCGGAGGTAATAAAATATGGCGACTGGATTATTGACTTGGGGCCAGAAGGAGGCGATAATGGCGGAAATATTGTTTTTGAAGGAACTCCTGAAAATTTGATAAACGAACGCAACTCTTACACAGGCAGATTCATCAAAAATAAGCTACAATAATGAACAAAGGCATAGTTTTTGAGTATATATATGAAGACTAACACGGAAAGGAGCAAACTATGAAAACAATTCAGTTTAAAATCAGCGGCATACTTGCGTCTGTCATTTTACTTGGCTTTGGATTAAATACCATTGCCCAGGATGACTTATACTATATGCCATCCAAAGATAAATCCAATGCAGTAGTTGCTGTTCCGGCGGTTGACACATCCGGAATGACCAATTACGAAAAATATAGGGCCTTACGCGATGGAGATTATAGTAAATCTAATGTAAAAGCAAAAAATAACACAGCAGAAGTGGCTAATCAACCTGACTTAACCACTATTACATACGACTCATCCAATGTATATGTAAATAATTATTATGTTCAGGAAGACCCTGACAGGTTCTGGCGTTACCGCAGTTTCTATTTTGATTATTATTATCCTTACGGATATTATTATTACGATCCTTACTTTTACAATTATGGCTGGGGATACCCTTATTTTGGGTTTAGCTATGGCTATTATTCATGGTCATTGGGGTTTTATTGGTATTACCCTTATTACTACGGATATTATGGATTTCCATATTATCATGGCTATTATCATGGTTTTTATGATGGTTATTATTATAGCGACAACTATTACAGGCCAAGAGGTAATTATAACTATACACCGGGCAGGCGAGCCGGAGGTTTTGCAAATATCAACGATAAATCTACAAAATACTATGGAGGCCGATACTCCGGAGCCGATTTTTACCATGGGACAAGGCGAGGGGCCAATTATTTGACTAACCAGTACTCTGGCACCAATGGCATAAGCCGCAGGGATGTAATTACCACTGCTGAAAACAATACAGCAGTATCAAGGCGTTCAGCAACCAGCAGTACAAGATATACGCAATATGACAATACACAATCGAGTACCCGAAGATATAGTAATACTCCGGCTTATACATTGCCTCCATCACAGACTTCTAATAATAACAGTGTTGTAACCAGAAGGTATTCAAACTCCACAGATAACAATACATACAACAGAAGACAAAGCACAAGCAGCGAAAACAATACAGATGTTAATCAGGCTCCCCGCAGACGTTCTGAAAGTTACACCCCTTCTTCAAACAGTTCATCTGGAAACTATTCGAACAGTCAGCCTGTTTATCGCCGCGAAACAAATAACTCAAACAGTGGCTCATATTCTGCGCCAACAAATTCTGGAAGTTCCCGCTCATCAAGTGGAAATTCAGGAGGCGGAAGAAGGCGTTAATTTTTTCAAAATTGATTATTATTGAAAACCTAAAGTTACATAGATATGAAAAAGCTAATAGGTCTAATAGCATTATGTTCCGTTTTTTCGTTAAGTTATTCTCAAAATAGCTTTTCGTCAGGATATTACATTGATGGTGTCTTTCTTTCGGATATGCAAGGGTTTTCTTCTGCCCGTAGCACGGCATTAGCAGGTGCATACAGTTCGCTTGGAGGCGATTTAGGGGCTATTGGACAGAACCCGGCCGGAATAGGCGTATTCAGGACAAGCCAGTTTAGTTTCACCCCGGCTTTTTCTTCTGTTAATACCAACTCAACTTTTTCTGGTCAGGAAAATACTGATTTTATATACAAAATGAACCTCCATAATATCGGGGTTAACATGAACATCAATACTGACAATGGCTCTGGATGGCAATGTATAAACCTTGTTTTAGGATATAACCAGTTGGCTAATTATAGTGGTTCATATAAAATATCTGGCTTGACAACAGGCACATCTATGGCCAATGAGTTTATTAATTTCGCCAATGGCAGTAAAGTCAACGATTTAAACAGTTATTTTGAGCAACTTGCTTACAGACTAATTGTGATTGATGCAGATTCAGGAAGCACTTCATATCATAGTGCATACGACAATATTCCACTCAAGCAACAGCATACCCTTGAAAAAAATGGTTCTGTAGGAACCTATTATTTTGGAATGGGTACTAACTATGACCATAAATTATATTTGGGGTTCAATTTCAACATTATTTCAGGCAATTATCAATATAAAACCAACCATACAGAGATAGACATTAACGACTTGATTACAGATAATTCTTTTAGCTTTGGTTACAATTTGGACACCTGGGTTAAAGGTTGGAACCTTGGTATTGGGGTTATTTACAGGCCTATTGAGACTTTACGGTTGGGATTATCTATCCAAACTCCAAGTTTTATAAAAATCACCCAAGAAACAAGCACTCGTATGACAGCAACGCCTGACAATGGTAAAACTTTTGTTGAAGTCCCAACTGACGAATATGGATATGAACTTGGAGCCATGTCAGAATCTTATGATATTACTACTCCGGCAAAATATACAGCTGGAATCTCCTATTTATTTGAAGATAAAGGCTTAATCAGTTTTGATTACGAAATTGAGGATTTTACCAAAATTAAATTCTCCAATAGCGATTACGGAGCCGACTATTTTAGTACTGAAAACTCAGAAATGAAAGATAATATGAGGATTGCCCAAACGTTTAGGTTGGGGGCTGAAGCAAAACTGAACAAATTCTACTTACGAGGAGGTTGTGCCTATAAACAAAGCCCCTATTCAAGCGGAATGCTCAACTCAGACGCTTATACGATGCTCTATGCTGCCGGCTTTGGTTATAATACAGGAAATACGTACATCGATTTTACATACTCTTTGCAAACCGTTTCAGAAAATTATTTGATGTACAACCATAGCGCTTTACCAAAGGCTGAATTAGAAACATCTTCAGGAAAATTTCTATTAACAGTTGGCTTTAAATTTTAAAAAAACTGTCGTCTCCTGAATATCAAAACTCCAATAATTGATAACAGTAAAGAACCTACAACTACAGAAACAAAGCCATATTGCGAATCTTCAATAAAGTTGTGCAGGTTCATCCCGAAAAAGCTCGCAATAAGAGTAGGGATCATCAAAATAATGGTAATTGAGGTAAGCTGCTTCATCACCACGTTAAGGTTGTTTGAAATCAACGAAGCAAAAGCATCCATCAACCCTGCCTGAATATCGCTATATATTTGCGACATCTCAATAGCCTGCTTCGTTTCGATAATTACATCAGCCAAAAGGTCTTCATCTAGCTCTTCACTGGAGGCAAACCTTGAACGTTGAAGCTTTTGAAGCAGCATCTCATTAGATTTCAATGAGGTAATGAAAAAAACAAGACATTTCTCCATCCTCAAAAGGTTTTGAAGCTCTTTATTTTTAGTTGACCTTTCTAAATCCCTTTCTATTTGGTTTGTCCGAAGGTTAATATCTTTGAGGTATTTCAAATACTGACTTGACGAACGCTGAAAAAGCTCAAGTACAAAATTTATCTTATTTTCAAGATTTATGGCCTTTGTTTTAACAGGATATAGAATACTTCTGATAACATCATTCTCGTACAAACAAATGGTAACAATAGAATGAGGGGATATAAGAATACCCAAAGGCACTGTAATGTAAGGAATACCATTGTCTGTGCGAAATACCGGAATACGGATAATTATCATTAACCAACGGCCTTCAGCTTCGGTACGCGAACGCTCATCAGCATCAAGAATATCGCGGATATAATCTTCCGGGATACGAAATTCTTCAATCAGGCGGTCTATTTCTTCAGGAATTGGATTAGTAACATTAACCCAGCAATTTCTTTCGAAATTATCAATCTCAATTAATTTGTGTTTTTGTTTCCATATTGTAAGCATATTATATTCTTTTTGCAGGTTTTAATACTATTTTTATTCATATCCGGTTTGTGAAACTGTTACCAGTAACATCGGTAAGAATACAACAGCAAAAACCTTCGCAAAGGCAATATTAATGCTTCAATGTAACTTGAAAAATGGATTTTGAAAACTTTTACAATATGCATAAGCACCTTCATTTAAACCTTAAACAAGAAGGTGCAACAATGACACCTAATCGGTTAAGGCTGTATTAAACATTATATTCGCCGGGCCATCGTCCATAAAAATGTATTTTTATTGTTGCTGCAAAATAAAGAAATTTATTCCGTTTAATAAACAGATGTTACTAAAAAAGAAGAAAAAAATATACATTATTGATATTCAAAATTTTAACCCCAAAAAAAACACTTCAAGCATTCTAAATTACATCTAAATAGCGTTATTAATACTTGTCTTTCACAATTTTAATTATCTTTGCGGCAATTTTAATTAAAATCATAAAACGATGATCCATTATAAAGAATTAGGTTTGGTTAACACCAAAGAAATGTTCCAGAAAGCTGTAAAAGGAGGATATGCAATTCCTGCTTTTAACTTCAACAATATGGAACAATTGCAGGCTATTATTTCTGCATGTGTTGAAACAAAATCACCTGTTATATTGCAGGTATCAAGCGGAGCCCGTAAATATGCCAATCAGACACTGCTCCGTTATATGGCACAAGGCGCTGTAGAATATGCTAAAGAATTAGGTTATGCAATTCCAATCGTATTGCACTTAGACCATGGGGATTCATTCGAGCTTTGCAAAAGCTGTATCGATATGGGTTTCTCATCAGTTATGATTGATGGTTCTCACCTTCCTTATGAAAAAAACATTGAGCTTACCAAACAAGTTGTTGAGTATGCTCACAAATATGATGTAACAGTAGAAGGCGAACTTGGAGTTTTGGCTGGTATTGAAGATGAGGTACAGGCTGATCACCATACCTATACAGAACCTGATCAGGTTGTAGATTTCGTAAACCGTACAGGTGTTGATTCATTGGCAATTTCAATTGGGACCTCACACGGAGCATTCAAATTTACTCCTGCACAATGTACACGTAATGCCAACGGCATATTAGTCCCTCCTCCCTTACGTTTTGATATTTTGAAAGAAATTGAAAAGAGAATTCCCGGATTTCCTATCGTTCTTCACGGTTCATCTTCTGTTCCACAAGAATATGTTGAAACTATCAACAAGTATGGTGGTGCTTTGAAGGATTCAATTGGTATTCCAGAAGAACAACTTCGTGAAGCTGCAAAATCAGCTGTTTGCAAAATCAACATTGACTCAGACGGCCGTTTAGCTATGACAGCTGCTGTACGTGAAGTATTTGCTACAAAACCTGCAGAATTTGACCCTCGCAAATACTTAGGCCCGGCTCGTGACGAACTCAAGAAATTGTACATGCATAAAACTATCCATGTGCTTGGAAGCGCTAACAAAGCTTAATATTAAGCAAACAAATAAACAAAAAGCTGTACAAATTGTGCAGCTTTTTTTATGCCATCACGTATTTATCGAGCGAAACATACCAGATGAAAGCATCAACATGCTCAAAACCCATATCTAAAAGCGTTTGCTTATAGTCTGAAACCTGTTTAATATAGCTATCCTTTTGGACAAAACCAAATTTGTAATCCACAACAACCGCCTTTTTCCCATTTATCATAACCCGGTCAGGCCGGTACTCGTGTTGTTTGGGAACAACAATAGCAGCTTCGGTATAAACTTTCCAGTCTCCACAATACCAGTCTTTATAAGGCTCCTTCATTACAAGGCTATTTACTCTTTCTGAATAAATCTGTCTGTCAACACTTGAAATTAATCCCTCTCCTACCAACTTGTTAATAGCTTTATCTATATCTTCTGCCTTATAAATGTATTGAAAAAGCTTGTGCATCGTGTTTCCACTCAACCGTTTCGAAGCTTTTTGCTGCGAAGCAAAATCATACACCAAAGGCTTTGACTTCAGATGTTCGTCTATTGCTGAAACTGGCAAATTATATAGTTCAATATTTTCAATACTTTCAGCATCTTTGTCTTCCGGAACTGAATAGCTGCCTATTTGATATTGGGACATATTTTCTTTATCCCAATATTTTTGAAGGTTTACTTGCGGAAAAATAGAACCATCAATATTATTAGAGTTTCTCAATACATCATTCACCAAATGCGAGACTGTATAAGACTTTGACTCGTTAAACTCACAATATAAATACAAGTTGTTTTTAGGACGGGTAAAAGCAACATACAACAAATTCAAATTATCCAAATAAAACTGAGCTTTTTCTATGTAATAATCTTTAGAAAAATAGGAGTTTTCCATGGCCTTTGAGAATTGAACCGGAGCATGTTCAATGGCTTTAAACAAATGATAATCGCCTTGTACCCATTTCAAAGGTGCATCAAAATTTTTATATTCCATAGGCCAATTGCAGAAAGGAATTAAAACATTGTCAAACTGCAGACCTTTGGATTTATGCAGGGTTATTATCCTCACTGCTTTTTGATTCTCAGTCAAAGACAAAGATGTTTTGCTTTTTTTTTCTTCCCAATAATCAACAAAACCCAGCAAATGCCTGCTGCCCGATCGGTGCAGGTACTCATTGACTACATCATAAAAGCGTTGCAGATATGGAAGATATGAAGTAACCTGATTTAGCTGGAACAGCTCAATAACCTTTTCTAAAAGCCTGTCGGGCAAAAGAAAACGAAAATGTTCATTTTCCTTTAGCAATACAGACAATTCATTCCATTGCACTTTAGCCTGATTAGCCTGCATTTCAGACAAAATAATATTCCAGTTATTGACCAGTTCTTCTTTATTTATAACATTTACAGGGTTTATATAATACTGAAAAATGTTAAGTATGAAATTCACTGCTACTGAATTAGATAGCAATGCTGTTTCATCAGAAATTACAGCTATTCTTTTAGTTGGGTCTTCTTCAAGCCGGTTATTTTCATTAATGAAGTCCATTACCTCTTGCCCTTCCTTATTAGTCCTTACGAGAATTGCTGTCGAACCTTTCTCTCCAATCAATTTAAGGTCTGCAAGCATGAGTTGAAGCGATTCTGCTTTAAAATCAAGCTTTACCTTTTCGCCTTCAACTTCTTTCTCCGTAGTATCGATGAAATCTATTTTGACCAATCCCTTATCCTGATTTTTGGCAAGCTGAAAGTTACTTTCATAAGCCTTTTTAATCATTGTTTTGAAGATATTGTCTTCAAAACCAACACTTACCATCTCGTCAGTCAAAGATTTCTGAATGCTTTCCGCAGCCTGAAAAAAGAAAGAATTGTTGAAAGCCACTATATTATAGTCGCTCCGGTAATTTTTATCCAGCGTTTCTTCTTTAACCCCTTGCTCTTTCACGTCTTCATCAACCTTTTGGGCCATGATGCGCCAGTCGGTATTTCGCCAGCGATAAATAGACTGTTTCAGATCGCCCACAACTAAGGACTTTCCGCCCGATGCTAAACTACCAGCGATAAGGGGCTTCAGCGTATTCCACTGAATGATTGATGTATCCTGAAATTCGTCAATCATAAAATGCGAATACATCTGCCCCATTTTTTCATACACAAACGGCACATCGTTATTCCCGATTATTTCATGCAAAAAATAAGCGGTATTGGACAGCAGAAACAAGTTATTGTCTTTGGAATAATCGTCAATCTTTTGGCTCAATTCCGAAAGGATTCCCAGCGTATAAAAATTGTCCAACACCAGGCTGCAACTGTTAAAACTTTTCTTTTTTACCTGAATCAGGTTCACTGCATCTTTCAAAATCTTTTCAAGACCAGCATTTGCAGCAGCAATTACACTATTAGCCACCTTATCGGACTGCGGCCAGAGGCTTACATCATCTTTATATTTATTAACGCAGGCAGGAAGGTCTTTAACAAAGTATTTATCCAAGCTAAGCATAAATGTTCCTATTCCCCTGCTCTTCTCTTTAAAAGAATCAGCACCTACCTGGTATTTATCCATTATCCTTTTGGCATCAGCAGATAAAACGGCCAACATTTTCAGTGTATGCACTTCTATGTGCTTTTTATACTGTACGAGCAATTGCTTATATCTCAATAACCAATCCCTGTCTTTAATTCTATTGTGAAAGGTTTCTGAAAATAGCTTAAAATCTTCGTTAAACAATTGTTTACCCATCGAAACGATGTCATCTTCAAAGCTCCAGCTTTTACCTTCTTCAATGCGTTTTATTGCAAGCTCTGCAAGCCATTCGGTTAGTTTATCGCCTGTTTTCAGGTCATTTATCATTTCATGGGCTGAAGAAACAAGGACGGAATCCAGGTCCATTTCAATATCAAAGTTCATTTGAAAGCCCATTTCACGGGCAAACGACTTGATAACCCTCTGAAAGAAACTGTCGATGGTTATTACAGATAACAAAGAATAATTGTGCAGAATGTTGAACAACGCTTCATCAGCCTTTTTCTGAATGGCTTCAACAGGCATTTTATTAAGGTCAGCCAAAGCTTTGAGGTGCACAGAGCCTTTGTCTGTATTTATTTCAAGCAATGCCTTTAAAACCCTGCTCTTCATTTCAGCAGCAGCCTTGTTGGTGAAAGTAATAGCAAGTATGTGTTTGTAGTTTTCAGGGTTGCGGGTCAACAAAAGAAGCATTTCGCGGGTAAGACGAAAGGTTTTGCCCGAACCGGCAGAAGCATTAATTTTCAGAAGCTTAGACATACATTTTTATTTTCACGCTTTTTTACCCAATTTTAATGCAATTTTCGAACAACCATATACCAGTTTACAAAATAACATTATTTTTACTTATTCAGGCCTTTTGTTAACAAATAAAGCAATACCTGACACTGTATATGTTGAATAAATCAGAAATAAGAAATTCCATCAAGGAATTGAAAAAGAAGCAAAGTCAAGACTATTACCCAGTCCACTCGCAAATAATTGCTGACAAAATTGAACGACTGCCCCAATTTGTCCATTCGCAAACCATTGCCATGTACTGGCCTATGCCGATGGAAGTTGATTTAACGCCTTTAATTATAAAATATTCCACATCAAAAACTATCCTTTTGCCTGTAGTCTCTGATGATGACATAGTTTTTTCACAGTTTGAGGGTGAAAGTCAGATGAAAAAAAATCGTTACAACATTCTCGAACCGACAGGTACGGTTTTCAGTGATATTGAACAAATCGAAGCCCTTATTATTCCCGGAATAGCCTTTGACAAGTCTGGCAACAGGCTTGGACGCGGCAAAGGCTATTATGACCGATTTTTGTCCACTTCTAATGCTTTTAAAATAGGGGTATGCTTTGAGTTTCAACTTTTTGAAAGTATTCCGGCACTTCCTCACGATGTAAAAGTGAACATGGTAATTTGCGGATAATTAATATTGGGCATGACAAATAACGTCAATTTATTGATATTTATAATTTTAGGGGTCTAAAATTTCTCTATTTCAAAAAAGATATTAATTTTACTTAATGAAAAGTGTGCGATAATTGAATCATACGACAATGGAATTTTATTTAGAAAGAACCGCCCATACCCCTTTAATCAAATTTGACAAAGGCAAACTCCTGATAGCTGGCAGGTCTATTCCCGAAGATATTACCGAAACGTATGACCCGCTTTTTGAAGCCGTGGCCAATTATGCCAAACATCCCGAAAAGCACACCGAAGTATCTATCATGCTCGACTATTCAAATAGCAGCACTAACAGGGTTTTAATGTCTTTATTTGATTACCTGAACATGTATTTGTTCCAAAACAACCTGAGTGTTACCGTAAATTGGTACTACATCAAAGATGATAAGGAAATGCTTGATTTAGGTACTGACTTCAAAGAAATTGTAAAAATACCTTTTGCCCTGATTGAAGTGGATGATTTTCCCGAATAAACTTATTTGCTCATTTCATCCTGAAGGGCAGCCATTTTCAGGGCAACGATAGCCGACTCTTCCCCTTTGTTTCCAAGTTTTCCGCCAGCACGGTCTTTGGCCTGCTCAAAAGTATTTGTAGTGATTACCCCAAAAACAAATGGAATGTTGTATTCGAGGTTTAATTCTGTAATTCCATGTGTAACGCCTTGACATACATAAGTGAAATGAGGTGTATCACCCTGAATAACACACCCCAGGCAAATTACACCATCAACTTCAGTATATTCGGCAAAAAACTGGGCACCCAAAGTTAATTCAAAGCTGCCTGGAACCCTTTTTACATGAATGTCTTTTTCTTTTACCCCATATTTCAGGAGTGTACTACAAGCAGCATCTAATAATGCCTCTGTAATTTCAGGGTTCCATTCGCTTACAACAATACCAAATGACTTTCCTGCCCCCGAAGGGACTTCATTGTATGCAGGTTTGTAAATTGTTGCCATCTTTTGGCTCAAAAATTATTTTGACAGTAATTCAGCCCTGGTAATATACTTGTCAATAGTACGGCCTTCAGTACTACGAGGAAAATCTTTCTTAATCTGTTTGTAAATTGCTAAAGCTTTTTTGAAGTCTTTAAGATTTTCATATATAACGCCAGCTTTCATTAAATAAAGTGGTGAGGTAAAGTCGTTTTCAGACATATCAGCAGCTTTCTCATAAAGTTTAGCTCCTTTCTTTAAATCGCCAAGCTCTACATAAGCATCGCCAGTTGCACCAACAGCAATAGGGGCTATAAGTTTGTCATCGCCATCATACTCTTCAAGGTGTTCAATAGCAGCCTTGAAATTGCCAGTTTGTAAATAACAAATACCAGCATAATAATGTGCAAGGTCAGCTGCTTTTGTAATTCCGTATTCTTCAGTAATTTTTAAAAAACCCCAATTGTTACCATCTCCATTAAGAGCAAGCTGGAAAGAGTCTTTTTCGAAATATTTCTCAGCAACAAACATTTGTTCCTGTGCTTCTTTTTCCATTGGAGCTACATAAGCTTTTTTGAAAACAAAATAGCCTCCAATCACTAAAACAATAGCTGCAACTGCAATGATAATCGGCTTTTTATTTTTTTCAATAAACAATTCGGCTTTGCTTAGTGCTTCGCCTACGTTCTCAATTCCTGAATGCTCGTTATTTACTTCAGACATATTGTTAGGTTTTAAATTTTTAGTGATCTGGACAGGAATCGAACCTGTGACCCACAGCTTAGAAGGCTGTTGCTCTATCCAACTGAGCTACCAGACCGTTTTTAACATCAAGGCTGCAAATATATATATTTTATTATTTTAAAAAAAGGTAAACCGTCTTTCCTATTCATTATTTTGCAACAAATTGAAAGGGCCGGAATTGATGAAGCAAGAGTCAAGACGTTGATGTGTTGAATTTTATCTTAAAATATTAAAAAACATTTTTCTATTCAAGGAAAAAAGCCTTTAAGAATTATATTCAAAAAGGCTTTTATAAAAATTACCATTTAATATTCTTGTCAATAAAGTCAATAAGTTGGTTTGCCATCACTTTATGTTCAGACACTTTAGGATGCCCGCCTGTATTTTTGTAAGGAAAGAAACATGTATATACTTTCGGGTCAGCAAGTTGTTTGACAGCAGTTTCGATATATCCAGGCCAGGGAGAACCTTCGCGTGTGGCATCCATACTTCCTAAAGCACAAATAATATGGGCATTGGGATAAACCTTACGAATAGACGATACAAAGTTTTTATACGCCTCAATAACAAAAGACACTTCTGGCTTCTTTGTCCCAAACCTGTATTTGAACTGCTCATGGTCAGGGCGATTGGTCAACCACGAATCGTTTTGCAAGAGGTTGATAACCACAATATCAGGAGTGTATTTGCTAAAATCCCAGACAGAGGTAGAGTCGGTTGGGTCAAGACGATTGTACATTTCGGGCATCAACAGTGGAAACCAGCTGATGACAATACCAATGCCACTTTTGCCAACACATGAATACTGAGCATCGAAATGACGGGCTGTCATAGCGGCATAAGTAAGATAATTATTCTGAAAATAGCCAAACCAACGGTCTTGATTGGTAAAGTCCTCATTGGCATATCCGCAGGTGATGGAATTGCCATAAAATTCAATCTTGCGTTTCTTAGGAGGCAATGGAGGCAACACTTTTGTATTTGAATTAGTTTCAAAGCCATAAAACAAAGTTTTACCTTTATCCCATTCTGTTCGTTTAAAAATTTGTACTTTGTGCTTACCGGCTTTTAAACCACTAACCAATACATAGCTTTTTTTTACTGTATCGGTATGAAACTTAGCTATTACGCTATCATCAACAATAACATTGTAATAGTTGGCAGTATCTAAGTCTTTCATTACTGCAGAAATCTCTGTACCATCAATTATAATGGTTGCAGAGTTGCCGGACCAGTTAAAAACAGCAGCTTCTGGTTTATACAACATCCTGCCTTCATAATAGATATTACTACTGTTAAAAGGGATTAGCTTAGTCTGCGCACAGCCTAAAATAGGCAAACTAAACAATACGAGGTAAAAAAATTTTTTTTTCATAGTTGATTGGTTTTTGTTTGAATTATGTAAGTATAGTTATTAATTCTTCTAATGAATGTATTTCATAAGTAGCTTTTCCTTTCAGCTCTTTTCCGTCACGGTTGAAATAAACCTGGTCAAAACCAAAATATTTGGCTCCCATAATGTCTATATCCCAATCGTCACCAATCATCAATGAGGTTGACTTTTGAGCATTAGCGCCAGACAGAGCATAATGAAATATCTCTTTCTTAGGTTTATTGGCCTTTACCATATCTGAAGTTACAATCCTTTCGAAATACTTTTCAAGTTTGCAATTTCTCAATTTTTTAAATTGAACCTCAGTAAAACCGTTGGTTATAATATGCATGTGATATTTTCCACTAAGATATTCGAGTAGTTCCATAGCCCCGGGTATTAATCTGGTTTTCTCAGGGCTAATTGAAAGATAATCATCAGATGCAGCCTTTGCCAAATCATTATCTTTAATCTGGCTACTTTTCAAAGTAAGATAAAACCTGCGAACCTTGAGATATTCTTTTTTTATTTCACCATGACGGAACTGGGCCCAAAGGATGTTGTTAAAGCGGGTAAAATCATGCAAAAATTTATCCAGATCAACCCCTTTAGAAGCAAGGTCATATTTTTCGTAGATATCACAAAGCGTTTCTTTTGCATTAGCATCATAATCCCATAAAGTACGGTCTAAATCAAAAAACAGGTGCTGGTATTTCCTTTGCATTGCAGATGATAAGATTCTTTTATTTATATTTTACCACGTTTCAAGTATTTCAATCAAATACTTCCAAAACTTTTCAACACTTTCAATACTGAGCCTTTCGTCAGGAGAGTGTGCCCCTTTAATGGTAGGCCCTACAGAAATAACATCCAAGCCAGGGATTTTATCTACAAACAAAGCGCACTCAAGGCCTGCATGAATGGCAGTAATGACAGGTTCTTTACCAAACATTTTTTGATAAACACCCTCTGCATGCTTTAATATCCGCGAGTTTTTGTTAGGCTTCCACCCTGGATAGCCCATAGTATGAACATATTCCATACTTCCAAGAATGAAAACCGAAGCTACCTGCTGCGAAATATCATATTTAGCGGTTTGCAAAGCGCTACGCTGACTGGTGCCAATCTCTATCCGGCCATCAGTTGTATGACGGACAAATGCCAGGTTGGTAGAAGTTTCGACCAATCCAGGGATAGTATTGCTCATAGCCACAACCCCATGAGGCAAAGCATAGAGTGTACAAATCAAACGTGCCGAAAAATCCTTGGTATAGACTTTTTCAGGAAGCAGGGTTTCCTTTACCTGGATTTGAAGATTGGGCTCATTGTCTTTATTCTCATCCAGGATGTGTTTGATTAAATCATTTGTTTCTTTAACAAAAACGGTAGTTTTTGATTTTTCAATCACAAATGAAGACTTAGCTTCGCGAGGAATGGCATTATGCAAATTTCCACCCGAAATATCAGACATATAGAATGACGCGTGTTTCTGAAATTGATACAGCAAGCGGGTAAGAATCTTTATAGCATTGCCCCTGCCCTTATTGATGTCATCTCCGGAGTGTCCTCCCTGCAAACCAGACACAGTAAGGACAAAAGCAGCACAGTTGTCTGGAACATTTGAATATTCAGGCGTGCAATAACCAATCGTTTCAACTCCCCCGGCACAGCCAATGAAAATGATGCCTTCATCTTCCGAATCGAGGTTTATCATCGTGCGGCCATTTATTGCAGAAGCTTCAAGAGTAGAAGCCCCTGTCAGGCCAGTTTCTTCATCGACAGTAAAAATGCATTCAAGCGCAGCATGCTGAATATCAATATCATCAAGCAATGCAAGCTGCATAGCTACGCCAATGCCATTATCAGCGCCAAGGGTTGTACCTTGAGCTTTTACCCACCCGTCTTCTACATAAGCATTTATTGGCTCGCTAAAAAAATCGTGGGTTGTATCAGCATTTTTTTCGCAAACCATGTCAACATGGGACTGTAAAACAATAACAGGTTTGTTTTCATAACCCAGTGTGGCTTTTTTATAGATAATTATGTTTCCCCCTTTATCTACCAGGTAATCCAAGCCTCGTTGTTTTGCAAAACTTTCCAAATAAGCTATTATAGCCTTTTCATGTTTTGAAGGCCTTGGTATTTGACATATTTCACTAAAAAAATGCCAAACTTTTTTTGGAGTCAATGAGTTAAAACTATCTTCCCGCATATCACTCTCCTATTACAGTTATTACAATGTGGCGAGGGCCTCCATAATCGCGAAATTCGCATAAATAAATACCTTGCCATGTTCCAAGGTTTAAACGGCCATTAGTTACAGGTATTGTTAACGATTGTCCATAAACAGAAGATTTGATGTGTGCCGGCATATCATCATCGCCTTCAAGGGTATGCGAAAAGCAACGGTCGCCGTCAGGAATAATCTTATCTGTAAATGTCCTGAAATCAGCTCTTACAGAAGGATCGGCATTTTCATTAATAGTTAATGCAGCAGAAGTATGCTGAATAAAAAGATTGACTATACCAGTTTTAGGAAGCACAGGTAAGTTACGTTCTATATGAGAGGTAACTAAATGAAACCCTCTCCGGAACTCAGGTAATACAATTTGATGCTGGGCAACCATAGCTTTTTCTATTTCTGAAACTCGCGCAGTTTTATTTTTGTAAGCACATTCTTTGTATATTGAGGAAAATCGCCGTTCATCATCCATGAATAATACGAAGGGTCTTTTTTCAACACATCAACCACAGGCATTCCCTTGTATTTACCAAAGTTGAAAACCTCTACACCCTTTTCATTATAGATAATCCGGCCAATAAAGTCAACGTTCGAATTGTGTGCAGAAAATTTTGAAAGGAAATCAATATCATTAGTAATAGGCTCAGAGGTGTTTCCGGCAGCATCAACAAATTTCTTTCCTTGATATTTGTCAAGTTGGGCTTGTAAAACTTCATAAGTAGCATAAGTATCAGCCTTTGAGCTATGTGCATCTACTAATTCTTTGTTGCAATAAAGCTTATAAGCAGCGCTCAGCGTACGTTGTTCCATTTTATGGAATATCACCTGAACATCAACAAATTTGCGCTTTTTTAAATCAAAATCAACATTAGCCCTCAGAAATTCCTCGGCCAACATAGGGAAGTCAAATTTATTAGAATTAAACCCGGCAAAATCACAGCCTTCAAATTCATTCACCAATGTTTGGGCAAGCTCTTTAAATGTGGGGCAATCTTTTACATCTTCGTCTGTAATGCCATGAACTGCTGTTGCTTTTGGATCAATAGGCATCTCAGGGTTGACGCGGTAAGTTTTTACCTCCTCTTTTCCTCCCGGAAATACTTTCAAAATGGTTATTTCTACTATTCTGTCAGAGACGATATTCAACCCTGTAGTTTCAAGATCAAGGAATATCAAAGGATTTTTAAGGTTCAATTCCATTTTTTGTTTTTTTTAGAAGCAATAAAGACCTGCCGAGGCATCGCACAGGTCTTTATCAAATAAATGTTCAAATATAAACTAAAATTTAGCTAATCTGTAAAGGCATTTGGAGCATTAAAATATCTTCTGCCTCAATGTCTTTCTCAACAGGAAGGATGATACCTGCCCTACCAGGGTCTGAAAGCTCAATTACCACATGTTCGCTCGAAAGGTTTGACAAAATATCAAGCAAAGCCTGTGATTTGAACCCAATCTCAATTTCATCTCCATCATATTGACAATTAAGCCTTTCGAATGCTGAAATTGAAAAATCGATATCCTGGGCAGAAACAATCAACTGGTTGTTGGCTATTTGTAACTTGATGAGGTTACTTGCCTGGTTTGAAAACACTGCCACCCTTTTGATGGTCGTATAAATCTCAACCCTGTCAATAATCATCTTGTTAGGATTGTTATTGGGGATAACTGCAGCATAACTTGGGTATGACCCTTCGAGCAAGCGACAAACCATTTTATAGTTGGCCATTTGGAAATATGCATTTCTATCATCATAAGAAACAGCCACAGTTCCTTGCTCTTTAGCCAAAACAGTCTTCAACAAAGTAGCTGGTTTTTGGGGCAACACAAATGAACCTTCTTCTTCAACGGTAACATCTGTGCGACGGTAACGAACCAGTTTATGACCGTCAGAAGCCACAAATGTCAACCCACTTGAATAGATTTCCATAAAAATACCATTCATAATAGGCCTGAGGTCATCTTCAGCTGCAGCAAACAACGTTTTTGAAATACCACTGAATAATATATTGGCATCCACCATAACAGACTTTTTATCGTCTTTAAGCCTTGCTAATGTAGGAAAATCATCCCCATTCTGGCCGGTAATGGTAAACTTACCGTTCTGGGTAAGGATTACAGTAGCATAAGTGTCTGTATTGACATCAAAAGTAAGCGGCTGCACCGAAAATTCCTTCAATGTATCTATCAAACGCTTGGCAGGAATAGCTATTACCCCTTCTCCTTCAGCGTTTTCAAGATCCAGGGAAGTAATCATAGTGGACTCCAAATCTGATGCTGTTATGGTCAATTTTTTATCAGACAAGTCAAACAAAAAATTGTCAAGGATTGGTAAAGTGTTTTTGCTGCTAATTACTTTATTAATAGCCTGTAAACGCTCAAATAATACGTTGCTGGAAATTACAAATTTCATCTTGTCGTTTATTTTAAATTAGTTACTAATTGTATTTTCTGTCTTTTTCAAACAATCAAAAATATAAAATTTGACCATTTAAAAAAAATAATAATTGTTAACGAAAGGATTATTAATTCAAGGATTGCGGATTTTCTGGATAAAAAAATATAAACAATTTTATCCCTCTAATAATCAGCACCATCAAACACTAAATAGTATTCAACTCCTTTATACTCTTGTATTCGAACTCAAAATCAATCTCGAAACAATCCACAAACTGATGTTTCATAGCTTGTTTGAGCTTCACCGGGTCTTTGCAGTAAAATATGAAAGCCCCGCCACCGCCTGCTCCGCATATTTTGCCACCATAGGCTCCATTTTGCTTAGCAAAAGCATACATTTCATCAAGGTATTCGTTAGATGTAGCTTTGGCAAGCTGTTTTTGGGCTTCAAAGTTTTCTTCCATAATTGAAGCACATTTCATAAAGTCTCCTTGTTGAAATGCAGTGAAGAAAGCTTTTCCACAATCGCTTATTTTCTTAAGGGCAGCTTTTCCTTCAGTTGTATGAAAATTAAGATAAACCTGTTCAACTGCTGATTGAGCATTGCGAGACACCCCGGTATGCAAAAGCAAAAGGTTGGCCCTGAATTTCTCAAGTTTTTCTTTATCTGTTTCTGTACCAACAGGTTTTCCATAGTTTTTGCCAAATTCAAAGCAATTGAACCCGCCATAAACAATGGCATATTGGTCTTGACGGCCTATAGCCCACTTCAACTCTGTATTTTCAAGGTTAAAAAGGTCTTCTGCTATAACATTTAGAGGCTTTGAGTCTGAATTGTAGTTCTTGGCACTAATCATTTCAAGCAATTTCACTGCCGTAGATGTACTTAGCCCGCTTCCACGCGGGTAACCAGAAAAGTTAAACTTTCCCTTATTATATTCTATAAGCGGTTTGATGGCAACATTGGTTACATAACCAGTTTCATCGCCCATAATATAAGGTACATCTGCCCAACCTCCTGCAAAATCAATACGCAAAGGAGCTTTAAAAGAAAAGTTTATTTTATCTATAATCCGTGTAGTAGATGTTGCTTCCAATTCTTCAGGAACAACGCGCGACACCAATTCAATTTTCACTCCAAACTTATTGCAAAGTACCTCCTTTTCTGCTAATGCAGAGTCATCATCATTGAGGACAAATACGTCAGGACGGAGCTTTTCAATAATGTTATAAAAGTCTATCTTGCCAGGCCTGATTTCTTCGCCATTTAAAACGGCGTAATCCACATCAAGCAAAGATGCTACAAGATACAACCTGTTATTTTCAGGATTTACAGGACGCCCAGCTCCTTTTAACTTTGTAATTACAGCATCACGACCAACCCCGACAACAAGAATGTCTCCATACTCTTTGCATTGATTGAAAAACACCGCATGCCCAGATTGCAATATGTCATAACAACCGGTACAAAACACTATCTTTTTGTCGGAATGGTCTTTTCTAAACTGAACAAGATTGTCTTCTTTAAGAACTTTTGCCCTAATCCTTTCAAACATAGAAAACTAAATAGCCTTAAATTATTACTTTTTAGTTTTAGCCAACTTATCGAGTATAGTCACGCTGTTTTGAAAATCCTTACGGATAGAGCTAAAATGCTGTTTCACCAACTTGGGGTTGTCTTTCCCGTTGATATGGTTAATCCTGCCAACAAGGTTATTTCGGTTTTCGATCAGTGTTCCCAAAATTTCGTTCAACACATTTTGATCAGCCTCTGGATGATAAAATCTGTAAACCAAAACTTCTGAAATCAGTTCGTATGTCAGATAATTAATATCTTTCTTGAGAGTTCTTTTATTAGCCATATTTTTCAATTTTAATTGTTAATTATTCTGCGTTCTGTCCATGACAGTTTTTATATTTTTTACCGCTTCCACAAGGGCAGGGATCATTACGGCCAATCCTTTTTTCTACCTTAATAGGCTGCATAGGTTGTTGTTCTCTGTTGGTATTCATCTGGGGCCTGCTTCCCGGCAATGAATTTGAACGGCTCATGTTGAGTTTGCTCAAATCAATTTTGTGAGGAGCTTGTTGGCGCTGCGGTTGATTTTGTTCTGGAGAATGAACATGCCCTTTCATTAGCAATGAAACTATTTGCTTGTTTACATTCTCAATCATGGTGCGGAAAAGCTTAAATGACTCAAACTTGTAAATCAAAAGCGGGTCTTTCTGCTCATAAGCAGCATTCTGAACAGATTGTTTCAGGTCGTCCATTTCACGAAGGTGCTCACGCCAAGCATCGTCAATATTCATCAGAATTGCAAGCTTTTCAAAACTTTTTATCATTTCAGCCCCGTTGCTTTCAGCTCCTTTCTTGAGGTTGAACAAAATCTGATATACGTGTATGCCGTCTGAGATAGGAACAACCATATTCTCATACTGTGCCCCTTGTTTCTCATAAACATCTTTAATTACAGGGGCCACTTGTTGGGCTATCTGGTTCATCTTATGCTTATAAGCTTCCCAAACACCAGCATGTAATTTTTCAATCATTTCTTTAACAGACATTTCCTTAAACTCTTTTTCGGTAAAAGGAGATTCTACTGCTAAATTCATGATTATATCCAGGTTAAACTGTTCAAAGTCTCCAGCCTCATGATTGCGTTCAACAATATTTTCGCATATATCAAGCAACATGTTGGATATATCGAGGGTCAAACGCTCTCCAAACAAAGCATTTCTGCGACGTTTGTATATCACTTCACGCTGCGAGTTCATCACATCGTCATATTCGAGCAACCGCTTACGGATACCAAAGTTGTTTTCTTCTACTTTCTTTTGTGCCCTTTCGATAGACCTTGAAATCATTGAATGCTGAATAACTTCACCTTCTTTCAACCCCAGCCTGTCCATGATAGAAGCAATACGATCAGAACCAAAGAGTCGCATCAAGTCATCTTCTAACGAAACAAAAAACTGTGAAGAACCAGGGTCGCCCTGACGGCCTGCACGACCACGCAACTGTCTGTCAACACGGCGAGACTCATGCCTTTCGGTGCCAATAATGGCCAAACCTCCGGCAGCCTTAACTTCAGCAGATAGTTTAATGTCAGTACCACGACCTGCCATGTTTGTAGCAATAGTCACAGTCTTTGATTTACCAGCTTCTGCAACAATTTCTGCTTCCTTTTGATGCAACTTTGCATTTAGTACATTATGCTTAATACCGCGAATTTTGAGCATACGGCTAAGCAACTCTGATATTTCAACCGAAGTGGTACCAACCAATACCGGACGGCCAGCTTCGATAAGCTCAGCTATTTCATCAATTACGGCATTATATTTTTCGCGTTTTGTCTTATATACTTTATCTTCAAAATCTTTTCTAATAACCGGACGATTGGTTGGGATAACCACAACATCAAGTTTGTAAATGTTCCAAAACTCTCCAGCTTCAGTTTCGGCTGTACCGGTCATACCTGCAAGTTTCTTGTACATCCTGAAATAGTTCTGTAAAGTGATGGTTGCAAAGGTTTGTGTTGCAGCTTCTATTTTTACATTTTCTTTAGCTTCAATAGCCTGGTGTAACCCATCAGAATAACGGCGGCCTTCAAGAATACGCCCGGTTTGTTCGTCAACAATTTTTACTTTGTTGTCCATAACCACGTATTCAATGTCTTTTTCAAATAAAGTATAAGCCTTTAAAAGTTGGTTTACGGTATGTACGCGTTCGGCTTTTATAGCATAATCCTGCAAAAGTTTTTCTTTTTTCTCAAGTTTTTTAGCCGGATCTGTAATATTTTTTTCAATATCCGCTATTTCACTCCCAATGTCAGGCAGGATAAAAAACGATGAGTCTTCTGAGGTGGTTGTAATCAGGTCAATACCTTTATCAGTCAACTCAATACTATTGTTTTTTTCGTCAATAACAAAATAAAGCTCATCTGTAACAAGGTGCATTTGCTTGTTATTGTCCTGCATATAAAAATTTTCGGTCTTAAGCATCAGGTTTTTCAAGCCTTCTTCACTAAGTAACTTGATTAAAGCTTTATTTTTGGGCAAGCCTTTGTATGCCCTCAACAACAATAACCCACCTTTTTCTTTGTCGCCGGCATCAATAGCTTTTTTTGCATCTGCCAAAATTTGTGTAACAAGCTTACGCTGAGCGTTATACAACGACTCTACCTTAGGTTTGAACATTTCAAATTCATGGTTTTCTCCTCTTGGGATCGGGCCGGATATAATAAGTGGTGTACGGGCATCGTCAATAAGTACAGAGTCCACCTCATCCACAATAGCATAATTATGGACACGCTGAACCAATTCAGACGGGCTGCTTGTCATGTTGTCTCGCAAATAGTCAAAGCCAAACTCATTGTTAGTACCAAAAGTAATATCAGCCAAATATGCTTTACGCCTGGCTTCTGAGTTAGGCTGATGCTTATCAATACAATCAACAGAAAGGCCATGAAACTCGTACAGCGTACCCATCCACTCCGAGTCACGACGGGCAAGATAATCGTTTACCGTAACAACATGAACCCCTCGCCCGGCCAAAGCATTCAGAAACACAGGCAAAGTTGCAACCAATGTTTTACCTTCTCCGGTAGCCATCTCAGAAATTTTACCCTGATGCAATACAATACCTCCAATCAACTGGCAGTCGTAATGTATCATATCCCATGTTATTTCATTGCCTCCGGCCATCCATCTTTTACTATAATAAGCCTTATCCCCGATAATTTCAATACTTTTACGGCTTGAAGCAAGATTACGGTCAAAATCAGTAGCTGTAACTTCAAGTTTTTCATTTTCACAAAAACGGCGGGCTGTATCTTTTACAATGGCAAATGCCAATGGTAACATTTCGTCCAGCTTGTCTTTTACAAGGGTATCTATTTGCTTTTCAAGTTTATCAATGTCCCTGTAAATATCTTCTTTTTCTTCTATCGATAGCTCAGGATTGTCTGCTTGTTGTTTTAAGGCATCAACCTTCTCGTTTTCTGTTTTTATCAAGTCCCTGATTTCGTTTTTCAAATTCGAGCTTAAAGCCCTTAATTCGTCATTGCTCAGGTTTTTCAGCTTATCATATTCTGCCAGTATTTTAGCCACAATTGGCATAATTTCTTTAATATCACGGTCAGATTTAGAACCAAAAAAACTCCTGATCAAATTTTCAATAATGCTCATTTTATTGTTTTTATATCTTAAAAAAATTCAGTTTTCAAAATTTTGGCAACAAAAATATACTATTTTATGGCAACTACTTGTTAGTTGGACAAAAAGTTGTGAACCAAAAATCTTTTAAGTTGACAACTATCATACCAAGTATATTATGTCATAATTTTTGCTAATTTTATGTTTTTAAAACCATTGAATATCTACAAACATTACGAAATCTATTATAACATGAATATCAGAAACTTCAGGCAGGCATTTATTACTACCCTTTTGTTGTTTTTTTCTTTTTCTGTAGGAATTGCCCAATTGAAAAAACACATACCCCCTGTTAACAAAGAACTTACTGAGTTTTACCAAAAGAAAAAATCATTGCGGGCTGCTATTGATGAAAAGACAACCGGGTATATCCCTCCTTATACACAATTGAGCGAATATTATATAGAAAATGAAGAAAGCTCAAAACTTAAATCTGCTATGGTTTCAGGGCTTCCATCGGTATTTGATTTGCGAAAAATATATAACGAAACAAGCCAAAAATATGACAACCTGGTTTCACCTGTAAAAAACCAGGGAAGTGGCAATACAGGCGGCAATTGTTGGGCTTTTGCAGCTTTGAGCTCTATTGAGTCAATGTGGTATAATCCACTTTCTGCTATCAATGCGCTTGACTTATCTGAACAAAACATGGCAACCTGTCATGGTTACAGTTGGGCTTTTGGGGCAGGCGGTAACGAATTTTTTGCACAAGCCTATTTATCGCGGCTTCAAGGTGCCGTTTTAGAAACAGATGTACCATACAATACCACTGACATATCTACATTTACTTGTAAAAAAGCAAAACCTGTTGCTTACTTTCCTGAATCACGACGTATTTATGGAAATATCCCGATGATAAAAAAAGTTATAATGGACTATGGAGCAGTAGCAACTAACATCCATTGGGACACTGCCTATTATAAAAAGAAAACAAACATTTTTTACTCAACAGACCGAACCGGGCCCAACCATGCCATTAGTATTGTAGGATGGAACGATACTATTACAACCCAAGCTGGCAAAGGGGCATGGATTGCTAAAAACAGCTGGGGCACAACATGGGGCGCTTCAGGTTTTTTTTACATCGCTTATGGAGATAAACAAATATTAAAACCTGCTTCGTATTATCCAACTATGTGGGCTACGGAATCTGTTGACACTGTATTTAAATACAATAATATTGGCGTTGTAAGCTTTTTTGGATATGAAAAAGAAAGTAATTATGCCTTGTTAAAATACACTTCTGCTTCAAAAAAGCTGTTAAAAAGCTTAAGTACTTTTTTGCCTGTAACAGGCTCATCCCTTACTATTGATATTTACTCTGATTCTCTGTCAACATTAATCCATCATTCGGTTAATGTGCCAGTGCAATGCCCCGGCACTTATGCTTTTGACATTATGGCAGAAGTTGAAGGTACTTTTTACGTTAAGCTTACCTATTTTACACCGGGAGTAAACTATTCTATACCTGTTGAATTAAAAACTGATGTCAATGGCGAAGAGTACGCCAATCCGTTTGTTTATCCATCCGGCTATCAATGGGTAAGCGCTAACGGGAATATTTGGCAGGCATTAGGTTCTGATGTTGTTGGATGGGAAGCCAACATTATAGCTCACCTGTATGCTATTACCCCTTCAAAACCTGTTGCAGTATTTACTACAGATAAATATGAAGTATGTGCAGGCAGTACAGTTACTTATACAGCCAAAACAAACGGAAATATTAATAAATATTTATGGGTATTTGGAGAAGACGCTTCTCCTGCCTATGCTACCGGAGCCGGGCCGCACGTAGTGACATACAGCAGCAACGCTAAATCTGGGCTTCGCTATCCGGCTTTATATGTTATTGGAGGAAATGATACCGTTTCGTTTAGTAAACCTATTAAAGTTGTAAATTCGCTTACAACACTTATTGCAGCCCCGACATACATCAAACAATCTGATTCAGCAATACTTACAGCTATTGTTGATGCAGACAGCTACAACTGGTACCCATCAACTAATTTATCGGACACATTTTCAAAATCGGTTGTATTTAAAGCTGACAATCCAGGTTTATATAAATTTACTTTAACAGCAAAACAAGGTAATTGTCAGGGACAATATTCGCTGAACGTTTACCTGAAAAATCCCCCATCAAACGATAAACCTTGCAATGCAATAACATTAAGCCCGGGAGAAAATGGCCCATTCTCAAACGTTGGGGCTACAGCGGATTATAACGAAGTTCATCCTGCAGATACAAACTGCTACTTAGATAAAACCTGGTGTAATGAAGGCGGGGTGCAGAATTCTGTATGGTTCAAAGTTATCGGTCCTGACAATGGCAAACTTTCTGTTAATACAAGAGGCATGGACAACCAATTAGCCCTGTATTCTTCTGAAAGCTGCGACAATATAAAGTTTGAAGACCTTGTTGCTGCCAATGACGATTATTATGGTATAGAAGACAATTACGCTGCCGCTCTTGACGAAATTACCGTAATTCCAGGGAAAACCTATTGGTTGCAGGTTGATGGCAGTTTTGGGGGCGTTGAAGGCGAATTTTATATAACCATTACCGATACTGAAATAACAACAGCTATAAATCAAATTTCAACATCAGAAAACCTTACATTGTTCCCCAATCCTGGAAAAGGGGTTTTTACGGTGCATTACAAATCTGATTATACCGAAAGGCTCAAAATAAGAATATTCGGAATAAACGGGACCTTAGTATATCAATCTAATGAATACAAAACGCCACAAGAGTTCAGCAAACAAATCAATCTCAATAAATTGAGCAAAGGAGTTTATTTCATCAATGTTCAAAGTGAACACAGCTCAAATACAGTAAAATATATTGCCCAATAAATAAAAGATTGAAGCCCTGATTTTTAACACTGTTGTCTGGTAAAAAAAGATCGCCGCTAAGCAGCTTAGAGACCTTTGGGTGTATTGGACTGTCCTACAACAGTTCGCAGCTACGTTGCTATTATTTAGTTGCATAGCCACGTCCTGTTTGCAGTAAAATTAAACATCGTTAAAATTATGCCCCAGCAGGGCAACCAGTTTCTATTCAACGATATTACTAGTATTTATAAGTATCTATTTTTTATTTTACCGGACAACAGTGTGATAAAATATACAATTTTTTTACAGCCTCTTTTTTTGCTTCTTTTTATTTAGCCAGCATAAACATCCTGCTCCATCTTATATTTCCTGGGAATGATTTATTTTGGTTTAATGAAAGCCATATAAAAACGGGACTTCCAATAATATGGTCATCAGGAACAAACCCCCAGTAACGAGAATCGAGTGAATTATGACGGTTGTCACCCATCATAAAATAATAATTCATTTTAAAAGTATAGTATTTAGAAGGTTTACCATTAATATAAGCGATACTGTCTTTTACTTCGAGCTTATTTTTCTCATAATGAGCTATCACCCTTTTGTACAATATAAGGTTTTTGGGGGTAAGAGCTATAGAATCTCCTTGTTTTGGTATATACAATGGCCCAAAGTTATCCTGGTTCCATGCAAACGCTTTGTTATGAGGGAAAACTCGTAAATCACACTCGCCCTTTCCTCTGAATATAGGCTCAATACCTGTTACATTGCTCAAATGACGAACCTTTTCATAATTCAACTTTGTCAAAGGCATAAATGCACCATCTCCAGAGTATTGGATATCGCTATCGTAAATATCCATATCTTCCAACACTTTTGAGTTGAAAGGTTGTCCGTTGGTTTTTACATAATATACAAATTGTTTTCCATCAATATCTTTCTGGGGTTTGCCATTTATAAACACTTCTCCGTCAATAACCTGAAGAGTATCACCTCCAATTGCCACACAACGTTTTACATAATTGTCAGTTTTATCTACTGGACGCCATACAACAGTATATCTGTCCCATACTTCTTTACGGGCTTGCGCATAATACTCTTCATCAGTACGTTTTACGTTATTTCTTTCATCAAAACCTTTCAATTCTTCTATACGCATGTTGATGTAGTCATAATAGCTTTGGTTACTGGGCATTTCAAGAGCTACCGTATCACCTTCGGGATAATTAAAAACAACAATATCGTCATTTTTTATTTTTCCAAATCCGGCAAGGCGCTTATAAGGCCATTGGATAATAGTAGAAAAAGAAGGAACAGTGCCAAACAATATATTTTGAGCAAAAGGAAAAGCAAGCGGAGTATTAGGAATCCTGGGCCCATAGCTGAGTTTGCTAACATACAAATGGTCTCCAATCAGCAACGAACGTTCCATAGAACCTGTCGGGATTTTGTAATTTTGAAAAATGAATATATTGATAATAGTCACAGCTACAACAGCAAAAATAATTGCATCAATCCATTCTACAAGTTTGGAGTTTTTTCCACTACGCTTTTTCCAGGGTGTCCAGTTAACTTTTTTGCTTACATAAATATCAAAAACAATTGGGGCACCCAATAAAAACCAATAGTTGCCTAACCATATCACCCATAAAAGGTAAATTGTGATTGCCACTCCAAATTTGAAGTATTTATTTTTTAACAGCTTTAGGAATGATTTCATACAAATGATTGATTAAATGAAACTTGTTTTTTGTTTGTTGCGCTAAAGTAACAAATCTTTTTACAAAGCACAGACAACGCAATATTTTTTAAAGAAAATCAGGCGATTATAAGCTTTTTTAACAAGAAAAAACCTTCCAGGTTTTGAAACCAAGAAGGTATATGGTTAAAAATTCAAAACGTCTGTCATAGAGAAGTTCCCTTTTTTACCTTTCAAAAATTCAGCTGCAACAACAGCTCCAAGTGCAAGGCCTCTTCTATTATGCGCGCAGTGAGTAATTTCAATATAATCAACATCTGAGGCATATTTAATGATATGGGTCCCGGGGACTTCGCCTTCGCGTTTTGCTTCAATGGTAACTGCATCTGATGCATTATCAGGGGCAAGTTTCCATGTATTGATAGTTGGCAAATGTTTGATAATACCTTCTGCAAGAGTTATTGCAGTGCCACTTGGTGCATCTTTTTTATGGATATGATGAATTTCGGTCATTTCTGGGGTATAACCATCCGTGTTTTTCATTAACGAAGCAAGGTATTCATTTACCTTAAAGAATATATTTACCCCAATACTAAAATTGGAAGCCCAAAGAAAACCAAGATTATTAGACTCTGCATATTTACGGGCTTCAGGCAGTTTGTCGTTCCATCCTGTTGATCCACATACTACGTTTACTTTGTTTTTCAAAACTTTCATCACATTGCCATAGGCGCTGTGAGGGGTTGTAAATTCAATGGCTACATCTGTATTTGAAGGATTTAATTGATCAAGCTCTTCAATATTGTCAATGTCTATGCGGTACGAAATCTGGTGACCGCGCAAAAGGGCAATTTCTTCTATCATTTTGCCCATTTTTCCATATCCTATTAATGCTATTTTCATCATAATAAAATTTAATTTTTAAGGAATGATGGAACCCCCCTGTTCGCTATTTTATTACTAAAGTGTTTGTGTTTTCCAAACATGGGTGTTTCATGATTTTAATTTTAGTTATACAAATATACAAGTAGATATAAAAAAAGGAAGCTTTTTGGCCTCCTTTTTCATGAATGAGTATATCCTTTGAAATTATTTTACAGCATTTACAACAGCTTCAAAAGCTACCGGGTGATTCATGGCAAGGTCAGCAAGTGCTTTGCGGTTTAAGGCAACTCCCTTTTTGTTGACCAATCCGATGAATTCTGAATAGCTTAACCCAAAAGGCCTTACTGCTGCTCCAATACGTTGAATCCATAAGGCACGAAATTCACCTTTTTTCTTACGTCTGTCATTGAAAGCATATTGTTGACCTTTTTCCCATGTATTTTTGGCAACGGTCCAAACATTAGCCCTTGGACCGAAGTTACCTTTAGTCCTCGATAAAATCTTTTTTCTTCTTGCGCGTGAAGCGACTGAATTTACACTACGTGGCATATTTTTACAATTTTATGAACGATTAGCGCCCCGCCTGCCGGGAACTTGTATTGCTAATAATTCAGGTTAAAAAATAATGATTAATTATTTCATGCATAATAAAAGCTGAACATTCTTTTCATCAGCCGGGCTAACTAAACCAAAATATGTAAGGTTACGTTTAGCCTTAGTTGTTTTCTTGGTAAGAATGTGCCTTTTAAAAGCATGTTTTCTTTTGATTTTTCCTGTTCCGGTGAGCGAAAAACGCTTTGATGCACCAGAATTAGTTTTCATCTTTGGCATTGTTCTACTTTTTTTAATTTAAATTACTTTTTCCCTTTCGGGTTTATCAATATACTCATTCGTTTTCCTTCAAGTTTTGGAAGTTGCTCAACCTTACCAAGTTCTTCAAGGTCGTTTGCCAATCGCAACAATAAAATCTCTCCTTGATCTTTGTAAAGAATAGAACGTCCTTTAAAAAATACGTACGCTTTTACTTTTGCCCCTTCCTGCAAAAAACTCTGTGCATGTTTGAGCTTAAAGTTGTAATCGTGTTCATCTGTATTGGGACCAAAACGTATTTCTTTGACAACAACTTTTACCGACTTGGCTTTCATTTCTTTTTGTTTCCGCTTCTGCTGATACAAAAACTTTTCATAATCCATAATCTTACAAACAGGTGGTACTGCCTGCGGAGATATTTCCACCAAATCAAGCTCAAGCTCATCTGCAAGCCGCAATGCTTCTTGCAAAGGCATCACGTTTTGTCCTTCAACATTTTCTCCAACAACCCGCACTTCTTTTGCTTTTATTTCTTGGTTAATGCGATGTTGTTTTTCAACAACTTTTTGTTGGACTGGCCTAGGCCCCGGAGTATTAGATTTTCCTACTATTGTTTTACCCTCCCTGATTAGTTAATAATAAAGTTTACGATAATTGTCTTTCTATTTCTTGTTTTATATGTTGAACAAATTCGTCTAATGTCATTACCCCTTTATCGCCTTCGCCTTGTTTACGAACGGCAACAGTTTCATTTTCAGCTTCTTTTTCTCCCACAATTAATAGGTAAGGTATTTTTCGTAACTCATTGTCCCTTATTTTTTTACCTATTTTTTCATTGCGCGTGTCAATCAAGGTGCGAATATCGGAATTATTTAAATAATTTAAAACTTTTTCTGCGTAATCCTGAAATTTTTCGCTGATAGGAAGTACCACAACCTGGTCTGGTGTCAACCATAATGGGAATTTCCCGGCAGTGTGCTCTATTAAAACAGCAACAAACCGCTCCATTGAACCAAATGGTGCCCTGTGAATCATAACAGGGCGGTGACGTTGGTCGTCTGAGCCAATGTATTCGAGCTCGAAACGCTCTGGCAAGTTGTAATCAACCTGAATAGTACCCAATTGCCATTTGCGGCCAATAGCATCACGTACCATGAAGTCGAGCTTTGGGCCATAAAATGCAGCTTCACCATATTCGATAACAGTATTCAAACCTTTTTCGGCTGAAGCTTCTATAATAGCTTGCTCTGCTTTGTCCCAGTTTTCATCAGACCCAATGTATTTGTCTCTGTTTTCTTTGTCTCGAAGCGATATTTGAGCGGTATAATCCTTAAAATCAAGTATTTTAAAAATGTATAAAATAATATCAATTACTTTGCAAAATTCTTCTTTAATCTGGTCAGGACGACAGAAAAGGTGTGCATCATCTTGTGTAAAGCCTCGTACACGGGTCAATCCATGAAGCTCACCACTTTGCTCATAGCGATAAACAGTACCAAACTCTGCAAAACGTATTGGAAGATCTTTGTATGAGCGGGGTTTAGTTTTATAAATTTCACAGTGATGAGGACAGTTCATAGGTTTCAACAAAAACTCTTCACCTTCAGCAGGAGTATGTATTGGTTGAAATGAATCTTTTCCATACTTAGCGTAATGGCCCGAGGTTACATACAATTCCTTTTGTCCGATATGTGGAGTAATTACCTGTTGATAACCGTGCTGTTTCTGGATTTTACGAAGAAATTGTTCAAGCCGGTCGCGTAATGCTGCTCCCCGGGGCAACCATAATGGTAAGCCCATACCAACTTTTTCGCTAAAAGCAAATAGTTCAAGCTCTTTGCCAATCTTGCGGTGATCGCGGAGTTTAGCCTGCTCAAGCATTACAAGATATTCTTCCAATAACTTTTGTTTTGGAAAGGTAATACCATAAATACGGGTAAGTTGCTTGTTTTTTTCGTTTCCTCTCCAATAAGCGCCTGCAATAGAAGTAAGTTTCACAGCTTTGATAAAGCTGGTATCCGGAAGGTGAGGACCGCGGCACAAATCGGTAAAATTGCCCTGGCGATATAGCGTTATAGTACCATCTTCAAGCTCTGTAATAAGCTCAACTTTATAAGGGTCTCCTTTTTGGTTGAAAAGTTCAAGCGCTTTGCTTTTGCTTATCTCTTCACGTTGATAAACGCTTTTCTGACGTGCCAGCTCAAGCATCTTTTGCTCAACTTTCGGAAGGTCAGCATCGGTAATATTTTGTCCGTTGGGAAGCTCAACATCATAATAAAAACCTTGCTCAATAGCAGGCCCAATACCAAATTTAATACCAGGATAAAGGGCTTCAAGAGCTTCAGCCATTAAGTGGGCCGATGAATGCCAAAATGCATGCTTACCTTGCTCATCATCCCATTTGTGAAACTTTATTGATGCATCTGTATTGATTGCCCTTGATGCATCTATTAATTCTCCATTCACTGTAGCTGAAAGCACTTCGGCAGCCAAATTGCTACTAATGGAACGTGCAATATCCAGCGCTGAACTCCCCTTCGGGTATTCTCTTACTGAATTATCCGGAAATGTAATTTTTATCATGTTTTTTTTAAAAAGCGCAAATTTAATTGGAATACAACAATTAATCCAAATCTTATTTTCAAAAAATAAACTACTCAAGATAGGTGTATCCGTAAAGACCAGATCGGTAGTTGGAAAGAAATTCTTTTCCTTCTTCAGCACTAATAATGCCAGACTTTACAGATGATGTAACCCATGTTTCAACAGTACGGACCATTTTTTTAGGATTGTACTGAACATAATCCAACACTTCAGCTACTGATTCACCATCTATAATTTGATTTATTTCATAACTATCTTCATTTACAGTAACATGAACTGCATTGGTATCGCCAAAAAGATTATGTAGGTCGCCAAGAATTTCCTGGTATGCCCCTACAAGAAAAACACCTATATAATATGAATCTTTGTTACGTAACGAATGTACAGGAAGATAATACGAAAAACTTTTGCTGGTGATGAAATTGTCTATTTTTCCATCCGAGTCACAAGTAATGTCTTGCAAAGTTGCTGAACGGTCAGGCCTTTCGTCAAGCCTTTGAATAGGGATAATAGGAAATACCTGGTCTATAGCCCATGAGTCAGGCAAAGACTGAAACAATGAGAAATTACAGAAATACTTATCAGACAAAAGCTTTGGCAATTGTCTCAGCTCGTCAGGAGCGTGCTTTGTGTCAGTGGATAAAGCATTGATTTCTTTAGCAATTGACCAAAACAACTTTTCAACCTGTGCTCGGGTTTTGAGGTCAATCAAACCAAGGCTGAACAAATCAAGCGCTTCTTCGCGTATTTGTTGGGCATCGTGCCAGGTTTCGAGCATGCGGGTCTGGTTCAGGTTGTCCCAAAGCTTGTACAATTCTTGAACATGCTCATGGTCTGTAGGTTGAACCTCTTCATCTTCAGGCCAGGTGGGCAAACTGGTTGTTTCAAGCACTTCAAACAATAAAACTGAATGGTGTGCTGTAAGCGAACGACCTGATTCGGTAATAATATTAGGATGTGGAATTCCATTTTTATCGCTAACATCAACAAGAGTTGAAATAGAGTCGTTGACATACTCTTGAATGCTGTAATTGACACTACTTTCGCTGTATGATGAACGAGTCCCATCGTAATCTACTCCTAATCCACCACCAATATCAACAAATTCAATGTTGAAACCTGCTTTATAGAGTTGGACATAAAATTGAGAAGCTTCACGTAAGGCAATTTTTATCCGGCGGATTTTGGTCACCTGACTGCCAATATGGAAATGCACAAGCTTGAGACAGTCTTTCATCTTGTTTTTTTCAAGAAAATCAAGCGCCTCAAGAAGCTCACTTGAGGTAAGGCCAAATTTACTACCATCGCCGCCTGATTCTTCCCATTTTCCACTGCCGGTACTGGCCAGTTTGACACGGACACCAATGTTTGGCCTGATTTTCAGGCGACGCGAGATATTAGCAATAAGCTTAAGTTCATTGAGTTTTTCAACCACCAAAAAAATGCGGCGCCCCATTTTTTGAGCTAACAGGGCAAGCTCAATATAATCCTCATCTTTGTAACCATTACAGATGATTAGCGAATCATTATCTGTATTAATAGCAATAACGGCATGAAGCTCAGGTTTTGAACCGGCTTCCAAACCAATATTAAACTTTTTCCCGTGGTTTACAATCTCTTCAACCACAGGGCGCATCTGGTTTACCTTAATAGGATAAATCAGAAAGTTCTGGCCTTTATAACCATACTCTTCTGACGCTATTCGAAAACAATTTGACATTTTTTCGATGCGGTTATCCAAAATATCAGGAAACCTCACAAGTACAGGTGTAGCAACATCCCTGAGCAAAAGTTCATCTACCAGTACCCTTAAATCAACGGCTACCCCATTCTTTTTTGGGGTTACTTGAACGTTACCATGTTCGTTGATTGAAAAATAATTAATTCCCCATCCATTGATATTATACAATTCTGCGGAATCCTCAATACGCCATTTTCTCATTTAATTCTATTGCTGTAATGTAATTAGAAAAACTTTGCGAAATTAACGAATGATATGAATATTACAAACCTATATATGAATAATTTGACCTTGCATTTAGAATTTGTTTCAACCCATTACTGTATTTCAATAAAAAATTGAAACGAACAAAATTTTTGAACATTTCAAGACAATTATTAGTTTGTATTAAAAATATTATACATTTGTAACACGAATTTTAAAAAAGTAACACTTTTAAATGAAAAAATTTGAAGCGATTTTATTGGTCTTAGCTATTATTTTGAAAAGCAATAACGCGGTATCGCAAGAAGAAAGCAACAACAAAAAACAAATTGAGCCTATCTTTTCATATACTGCAGATGCAGCCAGAAACTTTTCGGGCGGGATAAAAAAAGGAAATGCTTATATAGGATTGATAGATGCCGGTGTTATTTTGCACACCGATAAATATTGGAAAAACGGGGAATTTACAATAGAACTTCAAAATGGACATGGTGAAAATCTTTCAGAGAATTACATTGGAGATGCCCAGTTAGTTTCAAATATTGAAAATGGCAATTACACATATTTGTACCAGGCTTATTACAGACAATCTTTTGAAAATGGTTATATTTTCAGTGGAATACACGATTTGAATTCAGAATTTTGTACCAGTGAGTATGGGGCATCACTTACAAACAGTAGTTTTGGAATGTTTAGTACATTTTCACTCAATTTTCCGGTTTCAATGTACCCCAAAACGTCATTGGCTCTGGCCGGATGTTATAAGCAAAATGAAAACATCAGACACCGCTTAGGCTTCTACGATGGCGATGCTGGTTCATTGGACGACGAAAAATACAATCTATCGTGGTCAATTAGTGCAAACCAGGGATTGCTTACTATTTATGAGCTCGAATGCAATATTCCTTCTATTAATCAGGTATTAAAAATAGGTAGCTATTATCATTCTGGAAAATTTTATAACACAAGCCGCACAGATTCGGTAATTAAAGGAAATTATGGCTTTTATGGCATTATAGACCAAACAATATATAAAAACAATGAAAAAACATTAGGTGCATTTATGCAAATAAGCTATGCTCCTGACAAAATTAACATCAACGATTGGTATGCCGGATTTGGCGTAAGTTATAGCGGCATTTGTCCAAAATGTATTCAAGATGCCTTATCTTTGGGTATTGCTCTTGCACGCATTGATAAAAAAATTGAAACCGACCTGGAGTTAAACTACCATATATATGTTTGCAAGCACCTCTCATTGCAACCAACCATACATTATGTAATAAATCCGGGAGTTATAGCCAGATTAGATAATGCTTTTGCTGCTTATTTGAGGCTAAATGTTGTCCTTTAAAAATTAAATAAATTATGCACATACCTGACGGATACTTAGGACCAAAGACATACATCACCATGTATGCCATTTTTACTGCTTTTATTTTTGTTGCAATCAAAAAACTCAAGAAAAAGTTGTCATTGAAGCTTATTCCATTTCTGGGTTTTGCTTCTGCATTCAGTTTCCTGATTATGATGTTTAATATTCCCATCCCCGGAGGCACAACAGGCCATGCTGTTGGTGCAGCATTAGCGGGGTTGGTTATTGGGCCTTGGGCTGCAATGATTGCTGTTTCGGTAGCCCTGATAATCCAGGCATTAGTATTTGGCGATGGTGGAATTACAGCAATAGGGGCCAACTGCTTTACAATGGCTATTGTAATGCCATTTATTGCAGTATGGACATACAAGCTTATTGCCGGAAACACTGATAATAAAAGAAGAACAGGTGTTGCAGCATTTTTTGCCGGGTATGTAAGCCTTAACGTTGCAGCATTAATTACTGCTGTATTATTTGGCCTTCAGCCGATAATATCAACCGACGCAGCCGGAAACCCTTTATATTCTCCATATCCGTTGAAGATTGCTGTCCCGGCAATGACATTAGAACACCTTTTGCTTTTTGGTATTGTTGAAGGGATAGTAACGATGGTGTTTTTCCAATATTTGAAAAAAGCAAACCCTGAATTAGTAAGTAATAAGTGAAAAGGAAAAAGGAGATATTAAGAGTTATCAATCAATACCATCCATTATATCATCTGTAATTAGTAATTTAATTTGTCATTAGTCATCCGTAATTAGTCATATTATATGTTGAAAATATTGAAAAATAAGTGGGTTGTTGCATTTGCAATCATCATAATCCTTACCCCGCTGGGAATATTTTTGCCCGAATATTTTAAAGCTGGCGATGCATGGGGCGAATGGTCAACAGAACAGGTAAAAGAGCAGACAGGATCTGTCCCCGAAGGGATGAAAAAAGAGGCAGAGCTTTATAAGGCCCCAATAGCTGATTATACATTGAATGAAGAAAGCTCAATGGCAAAGCAATCTTTATATTATATTTTATCGGCAATTATTGGTGTAGGAATAATATTTATCCTTAGTTTTGGCCTCAAGAAACTGGTTTCAAAAAATGACAGAGATCCCAAGCTTCCTGCTTATTAACAATCCGGTCACTTTGCATGAGGTAAAGAAAAATGACAAAAAATTTCGCTTTTCATTTATTGAACAGACATTAAATAGTTCAGGAAAATTTATATCTACTACAGTATTCCAGTACCACTCGGCCTTGTTTAAGGGTATTTTGCAACAGCTAAACCCCGTGGTTAAACTGTTGATGCTTTTAGTTGGGACCACCGGGATAGCTTTGATTCATAGTGTTTTATTCCAGCTTATTTTATCTTTCCTGATATTTTTATTGGTTGCATTCTCAAAACTCAGATTACGCTCATTTTATAAAAGAGTACTTACATTGGTACTCATTTTTGGCATAATTCCGACATTACCCATCTACTTCAACTGGATTACTCCTGGAAAACCTGCATTAGAACTCATCAAGTCAGGATGTAGCTTCAACTTTTGGATATATCATGTACCAAACAGCCTATATATAAGCTACGAAGGGATACATCATGCTTTAAGGCTCGAAATAAAGGTACTAAACTCGCTGGCATTATCATTACTGATAATCCATACTACCCAATTTGTTGACATTGTAAAAGCCGCATCTCGACTAAAAGCGCCAGCTATATTTTTGCTAATTATTACGCTGAGCCACAAGTTGATATTCATTTTTACCAAAGTTCTTGAAGATTCCTTTTTAGGCCTAAAATCACGCTGGTGGAGGAAAATTGACGAAAATGCATCAAGGCAAATTGTAGGCAACAGGTTTTTACTGGTTTTTAATAAAACATGGCACCGATATGACCAGACCTATAAGGCTATGATTGCAAGAGGCTTTAACGGGACCATAGAACATGGATATCAGAAACAGCTCAATAGGCTGGACATATTGTTTTTATTATTGTTCATTGTTGTTTTATCAACTGCTGTCACAATCTCAAATGTTTTTCAATTGTATTAATTATGGAAAAGCTTTTTAATCTTGAAAATGTCAGGTATCAGTATAATCAATTTCAGCAAGCATTGGTTAATGTAAGTTTTGATATTGAGAAAGGAGAGATATTATCTATTATTGGCTCAAATGGTAGTGGAAAATCAACGCTATTACATATATTGGCCGGATTGGTTTTTCCAACCTCAGGAATATTAAAGTTTGAAAACCATGAAATATCTGAATCAGCTTTAAATAAAAAAGATTTCAATGCCTATTTTAGGCAAAACGTTGGATATATCTTTCAGCACGCTGATGCACAACTTTTCTGCCCAACAGTATTAGATGAAATATTGTTTGGCCCTCAGCAAAAGCTTATGAAGAAAGAAGAAGCTATGGATATTGCTTTTTCATTGATGAAAATGCTCAACATTGAATACTTGAAAGACAGGCCAACCTATATGCTTTCTGGCGGAGAGAAAAAGAAAGTTGCCATAGCTGCTGTGCTTGCTGTAAATCCACAAGTACTTATAATGGATGAGCCGACCAGCAGCCTCGACCCAAAAACACGTTCATTTATTATCGAGCTGATTTTTTCATTAAATGAGGCCGGGAAAACTATCATACTAACATCGCATAACCTTGAAATGATAAGCCATTTTCAATCACGTGTTGCTGTATTGTCCGAAAATCACACCATTGAGAGAATAGGTATGCCTGAAGACGTGCTAAATGATACAGAATTTCTGATAAAAAATAATTTAATCAGCGAACACATGCACAAACATGGCACACATATACACAAACACCTGCCTGGTAGCCTGTTTTTTCACAAACATGATAGACTTTAAAGCCACCTGACAATTGTATTGAGCGATTTACGTTCTGTTTCAAAACGGATACTCTCTTTTTCTTCAGCCGGATAACCTACAGGAATTAATGCCACCGGCTCAAAAGAATCTGATAATTGCAATGCTTTTTTGCAAGCATCAACATCAAAGTTACAGACCCAGCAAGTGGATAATCCAAGGTCAGTAGCTTGTAAGGTAATATGGTCTATAGCAATGGCGAGGTCTATATCACAATGATCTTTTCCATCAGAAGAACGCACCCAGCCTGCTTTATGGTCTGCAACAGCAACTATAACAACAGGGGCTGTTTTGAACCAATCACGATGATAACATGGACGAATTTTTTCTAAACCTTCAGGAGAAGAAAAAACATAAAACAACCACGGCTGTTTGTTTACAGCAGAAGGGGCAACCCTTGCAGCTTCCAGCAACAATTCAAGTTTACTGCGTTCAATGCCTTTATCAAGGTATTTTCTGGACGAAAACCTTTTTTTCGCTAACTCAAGGAATGTCATTTTTTAAATTGATTTATTGTCTGCCGAATAGCTACCATTTTAATCAATAAATCTTCCAAAAGGTCTAATTTAAGCATATTAGCGCCATCTGATTTTGCTTCGGCAGGATTAGGATGAGTTTCGATAAATATACCATCAGCTCCAGCAGCAATACCAGCCAATGCAATAGTTTCAATCATATCTGGCCGGCCGCCTGAAACGCCGGAAGATAAGTTGGGTTGTTGTAAAGAGTGCGTAATATCAAGAACAACAGGGTGTCCAAATTTCTTCATATCAACAATACTACGATAATCCACAATCATATCGTGATAACCAAACATAGTGCCACGTTCGGTAAGCATTACGGCTTCATTACCAGATTCTACAACCTTTTGTGCTGCAAATTTCATCGATTCGGGAGCTAAAAACTGCCCTTTCTTAATATTCACAACCTTTCCCGTTCTGGCTGCAGCCAAAAGCAAATCGGTCTGACGGCAAAGAAAAGCAGGTATTTGCAATGCATCAACATATTGCGATGTAAGAAAAGCATCATCTTCAGTATGGATGTCAGTTATAACTGGTACTTCTATTGCTTCTCCCACAGTACGGAGGATACGAAGTGCCTTTTCATCACCAATGCCTGTAAATGAATCTAATTTTTGACGGTTAGCCTTTTTATATGAAGACTTGTAAATATAAGGAATTTTAAGCTTATCTGTAATAGCAGCAATAGTTTCAGCTGTTTCAAAAGCAATAAGTTCATTTTCTACTACACAAGGCCCGGCTATCAAAAAGAAATTGCCTGAGTCCAAATGTTTAATGTTTTCAAGTTTAGAGAATACTTTTTCGAACATCGGTTAAGTTTTAGTTAGGCAAATTTATTTAAAATTGCCAGAACGAAAACAAAATGGTATAACAATATGAATGATTTACTTATTTTTCATTACAGCTTTTTTCACCCTGAGAGAAAGCTCATCGGGGCTGAAAGGTTTGGTAATGTAATCGTCTGCGCCAAGTTCAAAAGCGTTCAAAACGGTTTCTTCCAACCCTACACGGGTAACCATAATGATTGGAATATTACTGCGCAGCTCGTTACGGACATACTTTATCAAATCAAGCCCGCTAAAATTGGGCATATGAAGATCTGTCAACAAGATATCTATCTTTCCGGCTTTCAATATTTCAGAACCTTTTATCCCGTCGGGGGCAGATTCAACATCGTAACCGTCAATTTTCATCCGATGTTCAAGCGCTTTACGCGTCATACTGTCGTCTTCAACTATCAGTACTTTCATATTAATTAATTTTATAAAGCAAATTCTTTTTTCAATGTAGCAATCAGGTTGGTACTTTGCTCTTTGACCTTGTCAAATATAACCACTATTTCTTCAAAAGAGCCTTTGGTTTTAGAAAGAGTTTCGATATTTCTCAGGTTCGAAATGATATGAGAAGCACCAATAAAATCAAAAGTAGGAATAAACCTGTGGATTACTTTGTAAAGCTCTTCATGACTTTTTTTAACAATTGTCTCTTCAACTTCAGCAATAGTTTCAGGAGTTTTGGAAATAAATTCACCAAGCATATCCTTTATAAATTCAGGGTCGCCGCCAGATATTTCCTTTAAATAGTCGAGATTATACTCCATCATTCACCTAAATACATTTTGTACATACAAATGTATGTTTTTATAAGAAATATTTGCAGATGTTAGAAGTATATTATTTGTCTGAAACAAAATAGGTATATTCTGTTAGTTAGTATAAAAACATATAAAACAAAAAGAACTGCCAGAAAAACGATATTCTTAGCAGTTCTTAAAACTTGAATTAACTTAAAATTTATAAAGCTCTTTATTATTAAAATGAGGGTTGTCCATTTAAAATGCACGGCCTAACCAACCACACTTTGACAGGAGTATCATTATTATCCCTGCCGGTATGCCTGCAAAAATCAAGTACTTCAAATCTTCCTTGTTTTTAAGCAGGACTTTTTCATTTTTTCTAACCTGCTTTTTCAACTTTTTCACTTTTTAATATTGTAAATTTACACTCAAAATAGTTCATTTTTAGAATTTTAGCCATTAAGTTATCGTTAAGTTTCTATTAAAACAGTTTAATCATCATACTTGTTTGGGTAAAACAAATGAAAGCCTTTACTTTGTAAGTAAAATTTCAACGTAGAATTTAATGCAAAGCAATCAGCCATTGGCAGAGCGGATGCGGCCAAAAAATTTAGAAGAATACATTGGGCAGGAACACCTTGTTGGGAAAAACGGTGCTTTGAGGCGCAGTATAGACTCTGGAGCATTGCCATCGCTTATCCTGTGGGGACCTCCGGGAGTAGGAAAAACGACACTTGCCAATTTGCTTGCGCAAAAGCTGAATAGAACTTTTTTTACCCTTAGTGCTGTTCATTCGGGAGTGAAAGATGTTCGTGAAACCATTGAAAAAGCTAAGAGCCATGCTTTCATGGGAACGCCATCCCCCATTTTATTCATAGATGAAATACATCGCTTTAGCAAATCGCAGCAGGACAGCCTGCTTATGGCAGTCGAAAAGGGAATAGTAACATTAATAGGTGCTACTACAGAAAACCCTTCTTTTGAAGTGATTTCGCCATTGTTATCGCGTAGTCAGGTATATATTTTAAAGCCTTTAGAAGAACAACATTTAAAAACTATTTTAGACAGGGCTTTAGAAAAAGACTTTCTGCTCAAACAAGCCAATGTCGAGCTAAAAGAGACCGAAGCCCTGATGCGCATCTCGGGGGGCGATGCTCGTCGTTTGTTAAATGCTCTGGAAATTGTTATAAGTACATTAAAATCTGAGATTCAGGATTCTTCAATTCCGATAGTCATCACTAATAATGTGGTTTTATCTATCATACAAAAGAATATTGCCATATATGATAAGGATGGCGAACAACATTACGATGTAATATCTGCTTTTATTAAGTCAGTAAGAGGCAGTGACCCTAATGCTGCTGTATATTACCTTGCCCGGATGATAGAGAGTGGCGAAGACATTGAATTTATTGCCCGTAGGTTGATTATCCTTGCAGCAGAAGATATAGGGCTTGCCAATCCCAATGCTTTATTGTTGGCAAACAACTGTTTTCAAGCTATTCATGCAATAGGAATGCCTGAAGCCCGCATTATTCTGTCAGAGACAACATTGTACCTTGCCTGTTCGCCTAAAAGTAATGCAGCATATCTTGCCATTGACGAAGCTTTAGGTTATGTTAGAGAAACAGGGAATTTGCCAGTGCCGATGCAGCTGCGTAACGCCCCTACTAATCTGATGAAAAAGATTGGATACGGAAAAGACTATAAATACTCGCATGATGGCCCCGGACATTTTGTAGAACAAGAATTTATGCCAAAAGAGATTGTTGGAAAAGTGTTTTACAATCCGGCCGAGAACCAGCGCGAGAATGAGATGCGTGCATACCTGAAGAAGTGTTGGAACAAGAAGTACAATTATTAAGAACATTGTATGACCAGTATTGACAAAGCTGTATTACTATCAACAGCATATATGCCCCCAATTCAGTATTTTACCAAGTGTGTTTTATATAAAGATATTTATATAGAAGGATGTGAGAACTATACCAAACAAAGTTTCCGCAACAGGTGTGATATAGCAACAGCAAATGGAGTATTGACTCTTACTATTCCTGTTGTACATGCTGAAGGTCAAAACAAAATCCCGATCAAAGAAGTACTTATAGATAATAATAAACGTTGGAAAGCTATCCATAAAAAGGCTATAGAATCAGCATATCGTTCTTCACCTTTCTTTATCTACTATGCAGACGATTTGTTTAGCTTGATTGATGCTCCATCTGATAAACTCTTTGATTTTAATACTTCTATTTTGAAATTTTTGTTGGAGCAACTGGAAATAAAGCCTCAGATAAATATCACTACCGATTACAAAACTATTGACAGGGCTTTTGACGATTGGTCAGAGGGAATCCACCCTAAAACCTCAAGACAGAAAGAAGATACAACGTATATCTCAAAACCTTATTATCAGGTCTTTCAACAAAAGTATGGATTTATAGCAAATCTGAGTATTATAGATGCTTTATTCAATCTGGGGCCAGGGACAAACGAATATTTGAGAAGTTGTGTTAAAACAAAATAAAACCACCCCAACCTCCCGCCTGATACAGGACAAGCTCTCCTTGTAAAGGAGGAGGAAAAAAATAGTATTTAAGTAATCTTAATAGAGCCAGTTTTATCAACTGTAAAAATCTTGTGTTCAAAGCTTATTTCAGCCAATATCTTTTGAATCCTTTCAGTTTCGGTATCTGTAATAAAAATTTGTCCAAAATGTTTGTCCGAAGCGAGGTTGATGATTTGTTTCACACGCTCGGCATCAAACTTGTCAAAAATGTCATCGAGCAAAAGGATAGGTTTCTTGGCACTATGCTTTTCAATGAAGTCAAATTCTGCCAATTTTAGGGCAACAAGATAGGTCTTTTGTTGTCCCTGCGAAGCAATACGCTTTACAGGATATTCGTTCAGCATCAATACCATATCATCCTTGTGAATACCAGCGCTCGTATATTCTAAAGCCCTGTCTTTATTGATATTTTGACTTAACAATGTAGTAAAGTCTGCATTATTAAGCTGAGACTCGTATTCGAGCCTGGCCATCTCGTCAGTCCCGGCTATGAAGTTGTAATACTTCTGAAAAACAGGTAAAAATGAATCAAAAAATTCTTTTCGTTTGGCAAAAATCTTATTTCCAACATCTACAAGCTGCTCATTATATACTTCGAGCATTTGAACGTCAAAAGAACCCGAAAAAGCAAATGATTTGAGGGCTTTATTTCGCTGCAACAGCACACGGTTGTATAAAATCAGGTCGTCGAGATAATGTTTATCGTATTGCGAAATAATAGCATCGATAAGCCTGCGACGCTCCTCACTACCTTCAGTAATCAAGCTGCTATCCGAAGGTGTTACCATTACAACAGGAATAAAACCAATATGGTCTGCCAGTCGGTTGTATTCTTTTCGGTTACGGCGCATAATTTTGCCCCTTTGCCTTTTGAAACCACAGAATATTTCTTCCTTATTGTCTGAGCTACCTGTAAATATACCACGAATACTGAAAAACTGTTCGTTGTGCCTGATGTTTTGGCTATCAGCACTATTGAAATACGATTTACACATTGACAAATAGTGGATAGCATCAAGGATGTTGGTCTTGCCAACACCATTGTTACCAACGAAACAGTTGATTTTGGCCGAAAAGGAAAATTCAGCCTGCTCGTAGTTTTTAAAATTTGCCAGTGTCAGTTGTTCAAGTATCAAAAGCAGTTTTTAATTTTTACAAAAGTAACATTATTGGCTTTTTGATGTTAACCTATTTTTTAACAAGCAAATTGGGTTTGTTAATTATCTTTGATAATGTTATTGCAATTGGCAAGAACTGGTTGACGAACATAGATAATTTTTTGAATAACGATTATAATCGCATATTGTTACTTATTGATTAATAACGATTTATACTTTTTGTTTGATTTTGCATTTTTGAATTTATTTTTTATTGAAAATTTATGTGGGGAAAAGTTTGTACATGCCTTTTAATAAGTGTTGTAGAGCTTAGTTGTTTATTAGCTTCTGAAAAACCTGAACTTTCAGATTTTGTATCTAAATCAACTTTTAAAGAAAACAGGGCTGACAATATATTGCCTTCTTCAAATGAGCTATATTATTACAGTTTAACAAACAATATGGTGATCAGGTACAAATTTGCTGATGGTTTATCTGTAGATACCCCTGTAAACAATTTAAGTACAGCTTTTGATAAAAATATTGACATTGCCTCTTTTTCTTTTGACAATTCAGAACACCAGTTTTTGCTGGCTTACAACATAAAACCATTATACAGGTATTCATTTTATGCATCGTATGTTATATTTAATTCACTAACCAACGAATGCATAAAGGTGTCTGAAGGGAAAAAGATTCGAGATGCCCAAATATCGCCAGATGGAAATAAGGTGGCCTATTGTTACAAGCATAATTTATATGTTTTTGATGTTGTTCAAAACAAAACGACCCAGATTACAAATGATGGAGATGGAGATTCCATTATAAATGCCGAACCAGATTGGATATACGAAGAAGAGTTTTCGCTTTTGCAAGCATTTAAATGGTCTCCAGATAGTAAAAGCATTGTTTATTACAAGTTGAATGAAAAGAAAGTAATGACTTATCCTTTGACCTACTATACAAAAACTAATTGTTTTCAGGCAGACGATTGGGTATATCCCTATGTGGTAACCCTAAAATACCCTAAGGTAGGAAAGCCTATAGCTCAAACCTCTTTATATGTATATGATTTACAAACAAAGACTAATACCATGATTGTCAATGTTGGTGAAAATTATATTACAGATTTTAAATGGACAATAAAATCTGACAATGTATTTTATACTCGTGTTAATAGGGCTCAAAATAAATACAACATAGAAGAATATAATTTTGTAAGCAAGGAAATTAAAGTACTTTATAATGAACAAACAAATACAAATTTTGAATTTCCAGATGTTCCAAGTGTGTTTTTTATCAATGACAAGAATGATTTCGTTTTTCTAAGTGAAAAAACGGGATATAAACATCTTTACTTGGCTACAGAAAATGGCTCAAAAATAAAGCAGTTGACTACTGGCAATTGGGAAGTACTTGCAATAGAAAATATCGATATTCTAAATAAAAGAATATTTCTTACTACTAATCAAGCATCACCTCTACAAAAGCACTTATATTGTTATGACTTGAAAAAGTTAAAATTATCGCAGCTTACTAAAGGTAATGGTGTGCATAAAGCTGTTTTTAGTGCCGATTTCAACAATATAATCCATACCTATTCGAGCCTGATTGAGCCTTTGAAAGTTAGCATTATGAATGTCAAGTCTGGGAAGGAGAAGGTGCTGATTGATAATAAAAAAATGGCTGATAAAGCAATAGAAATGAATGTTCCTCAAAAAGATACCTTTTCTTTTGTACTTCCAAGTGATGAAAGATTGTATGGCTGGATGATAAAAGCTAAGAAAGAAACTAACCGTCCTGCACCTACTTTATTTTATGTATATGGAGGGCCTGGTATTCAGAACGTACTTGACAAATATGAAGTAAAATGGTATCATTACTTGGCGATGCAAGGGTATAATGTAGTTTCAGTTGATAACCGTGGAACAAGCAACAGAGGTAAATCATTCAGGGACGCTACTTATGGAAAACTTGGTGAAATAGCATGTACAGATATTGTTGCAACTGCAAACTATCTGGGGCAAAAGGCTTGGATTGACACTTCATGTTTAGCCATTATGGGATGGAGTTTTGGAGGTTTTCTTGCTGCCACTTGCCTGCAGCAAAGCAATGGTTTATTTAAAGCTGCCATATCTGTTGCTCCTCCTACCGACTGGCGTTTGTACGATGCCGCTTATACCGAACGGTATATGGGTTTGCTTGAAGACAATGAAGAAAAGTACAATAAAACCTCCTTGATTGTAAATGCTGATAAAACTAATGGTAAGCTATTATTGATTCATGGTACTGCTGATGACAATGTACACGTTCAAAATACGCTGATGTTTGCTGATGCCCTGGTAAAAGCAGACAAAAAATTTGAAATGAAATTATTTACTGACGACAACCACCAGATTAATAGCCAAAATGCCGGAATGCAATTATACAACCAGGTGATAGATTTTTTAAACAGGGTGTTTGACAAATAAGCTATTTAATTTTATGCGTTTTAATGTAATTTTAATTATTGAAATATTATGAACCTCATAATTGACATAGGTAACAGCCGGATAAAACTTGGAGTGTTCAAGAATAATGAGCTCTTAGAGTCTTTTGTCTTTGCAGATATGTTTGTATGTGATGCTGAGCTTGTACTTCGTAAGTATAGAGATATAAAAAACTGTATTATAGGGGCTACTGGAATTATTCCGACAGATTTACTCGAATATTTGAGCAATACATTTCCTAATCTTATTGTTTTATCGGGCAATACTAATCTTCCATTTAAGAACCTTTATCAAACCAAGGAAACTCAAGGTCCTGACAGAATTGCTGCAGTAGCAGGAGCCATATCAATGTTCCCAAGCTCAGATGTGTTGGTTATTGATGCAGGCACTGCTATTACCTATGACTTTATTAATAAGCAAGGTGAATATCAAGGAGGAGCAATAGCTCCCGGGATGACAATGCGTTTCAAGGCCTTAAATAGTTTTACGCAGAAACTACCTCTCATAGCAGCCGGAGAAAAAGCCGAACTGCATGGAAAGACTACAGAAGAGTCCATCAAATCAGGGGTACAGAATGGCATTATATTTGAAATACAGGGATTTATTGAGAAACATCGTTTGGATAATCCTGAATTAAAAATAGTTTTGTCGGGCGGCGATGCCAATTTTTTGGCAGAACAAATTAATTGCACCATCTTTGTAGAACAAAATATCGTTTTAATAGGATTGAACAGTATATTGAATTACAATGCGCAATAAAGTATATATAGTTTTATTTATAAGTATAGTATTTATCACTTCTTCATGTGAGAATAACATTGAAGTCATTCGCAACATGGGAAAAGAAAAAGACTTGCCACAGGTAAGTGCCGATAATATTGAAATTCTTTATAGCGATTCGGCAAGGGTCAAAATTCAAATCATTTCGCCATCAATAGTGCGCTATAATTTGCCCAATAAGATGTACACCGAATTTTCAAAGGGCCTGACCGTCAATCAATTTGATACGGCCCATAATATTGAAGCCACTATTACTGCCCAGCATGCATTGTACCGCGATCAGGAAAAACTTTGGAAAGCCTGGGGCAATGTATTGGCCAGAAATCATAAGACAGGTGAGGAGCTTAGCACTGAAGAACTTTTCTGGGACCAGGAAAAGGGAATTATTTATTCAACAAAGTTTTCGAGAATCAGCAATGCAGACGGGGTATTCTATGACGATGGGGGGTTTGAGGCCAAGGAAGATATGTCGCAATGGCACATGATAGGTATAAAAGGCTCGGTAAATATAAAAGATAACGGCAATGAGAACTAAAATCCGCGAATATGTATGGCTCTCATTAGCAATATTTTGTATTGCGGCTGCCATTCATCAAACTTTCAAGTTAGGATTTTCTGAAAGCTATGTTTTCTTTATATTTGCTGTAATGGCATTTTTGATATATTACATACGCCGGACTTTACGTTTAGCTAAGAAAGACTAACAAAGCAAAACTATTATTTCTAATTATTAACTGGAATATAAGCAAATATTGAAAAAAATAAGCTGTAAAATTTTACCTCTTAACCTCTTTCAAATCTTCTGGTAAAAAAGTAATTATTTCTATTAGTCCTGCCAACCGTCCATTTTCAAACCAGGGAGTTTGGTGAACCAGCTTGCGTTTGCCTTCTTTTTCAACCATGTATGTATTGCTTTTCTTATGCTCAAGCAATTCGCGGATGATACGGTTCGAGTTTTCGTTGTGGCAATCGTAAAGGCTTTTGCCAATGAGGTTTTGCCCGCCATATTTGTTTAACATTTGACGTGATGCTGCATTCATGTATAGAATTATACCATTTGCATCACAGACTGTAACAGGGTTTTCTACTTCTTCAAAATAATTAAACATCATATATTTTCTTTTAAACGCAAAGGCACAAAGAAAAACTTAGCAACTTAGCGCCTTTACGTTAATAATTTATCCCATTATTACTACAATCTCATTGTTGCTGGCAAGGTCGCTGTTGGCAATTTTACAGCCATCAATGGTTTTGTTGTTGATGTTTATTTTTGAAACACCTTTTTGAACGCCGCAAGGGTTCTTCACAATAATGTTCAATTGCTTACCTCGAAAACGACGGGCAACTTTAAATTCCTTCCAGTCGGCAGGGATACAAGGATCTATGATAATCCCATCATAATCAGGACGAACGCCAAGAATATACTGCGTTGCTACAAAAAACGACCAGGTAGCAGAGCCACTGAGCCATGGCAAACGTGATGCCCCAAAACGAGGACTATATTGGCCATGTGTTGACTGATTGTACACGTATGGCTCTATTTGTCGAATTTCAGCACGTGTATTGTATGCTGCAGGCATATAAGCCCTCCAGTACTGATAAGCCCTGTTACCATTGCCAAGTAATGTCTCGGCCATCACAGCCCAACCTTGTGTATGGGTGAATATAGCACCGTTTTCCTTCATACTTGGGTTGAAAAGAGCCGAGCGGACAATGTTGTAGTCTGCACCATAAGTGTAAGGCGGATTGCACAAAGCAATACCATACTCGGTTGCCAACATTTCGTTCACGCTCTGCATAGCTGTTTTTGCCTGTTCAGCAGAAGCTGCTTCACTAATTACAGCCCAAGCCTGAGGATTGAGATATATCTTACCTTCTTTGCTCTCGTTTGAGCCAAATTTGAAACCATCTACACGATATCCGCGCAGGAACCATTTGCCATCCCAAACGTATTTCTGAATATTTTCATCAATCTGGGCAAGTTTAGGTTTAGCCCATTCAACTTCCTCAGATTTTCCTAGCATTTTGCAAATCTGAATATATTCTTTCAAAGCAAAACGCAACTGCATAGCCACAAATGCGGTCTCTCCATCATGTCCAAACTTCAGACAGTCGTTCCAGTCGGCCAGCAAACCACAAGGTAAGCCATGTTTACCTGACCTGTCTAAATTGAATTGAATAGCTCTTCGTAAGTGACCTAAAACAGTGTCTTCGCCTTTGTCTGCATAAGGAAGCACTTTATTGTAGAAGTTTATATCACCCGTTTCTTTTACATAAGCAGGCACAGCATTGAACAACCAGAGGCAATCGTCTGAACGGTACTGATTTTCATCAGGTAACTTTTCCTTACCCGGCTTATGAGCTATTTTGTTGACCACAGGCATAGCCCCACCTGTAGAAACCTGACCAGTTATCATCAGTTCAAGACGCTTACCTGCCTCATCTGGAATATTAGGCAAAACACCCAAAATATCTTGTACACTATCACGGTAGCCTAATCCGTCACGTTCCATAGCTGTATATACCAAGCTGGCTGCACGGCTCCAGTTGAATGTCATCTGACAGTTATACGGGCTCCACATATTGAGCATGCTGTTAAATTCAGCATCCGGAGTTTCAACTGCAACAGCATCTATACGGCCATGCCAGTAGCGGATAAGCTTATCTAATTCCTGTTCGAGACGGGCAACATTGCCAAACTCAGCAACTACCTTTTTACCCTCGTTAGCTGCTTCTCCAACACCAAGCAGCACAATCAGATCCTGTGATTGACCCGGAGCCAGTTCAATATCTATTTGTGTTGTACCACAAACATTGTCGCCAGCAGCCATAAAATTTGAACATTTACCAGTTTCAACAGCCAGTGGGTTTGCATAAGTGCGGTATCTGCCAAGGAATGATTCCAGGTCTGTTTCGTGACCCACAACCTTACCACCAACAAATGCAAGGAATGTATGGCGTCCCTGGTCATTTTCGGCAAAGTTATCTGGCATTGCAGGAATATGCACGTTGGTTCCGTGGTCAATGATACCATCCACCACAGACATCTTTGCAATGTACTGTGTATATTGAAGGTTCAAAAGGTCTTGCATAGCATTCCAGCAATTGGCAAACTCTACAAACGAGAACATGCTCAATTTGCGGGCACGTTTGTCTTTGTTGGTTACCTTGATTTTCCAAACCTCAAAAATTTGTCCAAGTGGAACAAAATAGGTTGTTTCGGTAGCAATGTTATCATACTCTGAACTAATAATGGTATATGCCGAACCATGGCGGCACTCTGATTTATATTTATCAAGCGGTTTGCCAACAGGCTGCCATGAAGCTGACCAATAATCAGCACTTTCTTTATCCCGGATGTACAAATATCGTCCAGGTTGGTCCATTGGAATAGAGTTGAAACGGATACGCATGAAACGTCCAATCCCTCCTGATTTGTAAAAGCTGTACCCCCCGGCATTATTGGTAATAATAGCACCATATTCGGTAGAGCCAAGGTAATTGCTCCACGAACGCGGGGTGTCAGGTCGAGTAATTACATACTCTTTTCTTTTGTCGTCAAAAAATCCGTACTGCATAGTGTGTGTTTAAAAAAATAACTAATGACAAATTACTAATTAAAAGTGAATTATAAATTTCGTTAAAATTCATGAACATGTCAAGTCTAAAATCAGTTAAATGATTTCAGGCTGCATAATTACAATATTTTTTGAAAATGATTTCTTAAAAATCGAAAGAAGAATTATAGATTTTACACTTTTCATTCACCTTTTTTCTTGATAAAAAAGGTGACCAAAAAATCAAGATGATTGAACGCTATACGGTTTTTCATTGGTTAGTCAGTGCTTCGTAGGAACGCTGACAATCATCACTTTCTAATAAAGGCAAGCCTTCGAAAAATCCCTTATTTAAAATCAATACCTGTAAATAAATCAGGTTCATTGTTTAAAATACCAAAAGACTTAGATGTAGAAGCAATTTCCTGTATTCCTTCAGTAATCACCTGATCTTCAATTCTATTTAATAAAAAATCGACAAAATCATTCACATCCTTCACTTTTGAAACTGGAAGCTTTTTAATATTGTTTATAGTTTTATTAATCAATATGCTTTTATCTATTGACTTAGATTTTATTGAAAGATACAAAATTGATATTTTGAATGCTCGCCAAAAAATTATTAAATCTCAATTCTTTTATTCCTGCTCATCCGCATCTGCATCATCCTCGTTGATACCTTCCAATGGCAATGCTTCATTTCCGCCATTCATCAGCTCAACACCTTTAAGCTTGCGCTGTATAGCTCGTGTACGAGTGCTCATAACAGTATCCAACTGGTTCAAACCTGTTTGAATGTTATTTTGTGCTTTTTGCAGCATGCCTCCAAAGGAATCAAATTCCTTTTTCACAGCAGCCAGAACCTGCCAGACCTCACTACTGCGCTTTTGGATAGCCAGCGTGCGGAATCCCATTTGCAAACTATTGAGAATAGCTGCCAGCGTTGCAGGACCCGTTACCACAATTTTATATGTCTTCTGTAACTCCTCAAGCAAACTGGCCTTACGCACAACTTCAGCATAGATGCCTTCAAAAGGTAAGAACATAATTCCAAAGTCTGTTGTTGACGGAGGATCGAGATATTTGTCGCTAATATCCTTAGCCATTTTCTTGATGGTTTGCTCCAGGTTTTTCTGGGCTGTTTCTATTTGCGAAGGGTCTCCATTATCATACGCTGTCTGTAGCTGTTCGTACACGTCTTTCGGAAATTTGGCATCGACAGGGAGCCATACGTTGCGGTGGTTATCATCTTTACCAGGCAATTTAACAGCAAATTCAACCACATCAGCAGAACCTTGTTTGGTTTTTACATTAGCTTCGTATTGCTCAGGAGCAAGAATTTGCTCAAGAAGCATAGATAGCTGCACCTCTCCTATTCCGCCTCGCATCTTGACATTGCTGAGTACCTTTTTCAGGCCGCCTACATCCTGTGCCAATGTTTGCATCTCACCCAAGCCTTTCTGCACCTCAATAAGCTGTTTACCAACTGTTTCAAAACTTTGTCCAAGTCTTTCGCTCAGCGTCTTTTCCAGTTTTTCTTCCACGGTAACACGAATGGTTTCAAGCTTTTGCTCGGTATTCTTTACCAAATCCTGCTGCTGAACCTCAAGCTTTCCAAACTTCTCCTTCTGAAGGTCATTAAAAGACTGTACATTCTTATCAAATGTATCCTGAAACCCTTTGAATACCTTGTCTAAAGTTTCACGCAACTGCTGATTTTCAAGTTTAGCTTGGTTAAAAATATCTTTAAACTTTGCATCAAGCACCAAATTAAGGTCTTTCTGCAATTGATTATTCTGTTCAATAATAGTCTTGAAGGTTTGAGAAAGCTCAGCCCTGAATTCCTTCAGCGTATTGTTCAGTTCCTCGCGGTTTTCCTTTGCCAACGCAGCATTCTCGTCACGATTGGTTTTAAACTCAGAAGGAAGCTTTTCTTCCAACTTATTTACAGAAAATTGCAACTCTTGCAGTTTCTCCAGCTCAATTTTACTATCCTTTCCGGAAGTTTTGTTGAGCAATTGCAATAAAATAAGTACCACAAACAATACAATACAGACAGATAAAAGAATAGTCGTCATTTGTTACAAAATTGAGAATGAAAATTTTACATTATTTAACTTCAATAGCCAAAGTTGCAAAAAACTTTACAACCGTATGGCTTGATTTTTGAAAATATAACCCAAAATTTTGAACAATTCTCAAACGTTAATATTTATTATATGTTGAATACTGAGCCAAAACGTTCGGTTTATTTTTTATACTTTTGAATACTTAAAAAATATAGATGCATGATAACAACCAGAAAAATAGGCATTTTCGCAACATTGTTATTGACGGCAGTTACTGTAAAAGCAGGAGATTCGCTTCAGTCGATATTACAAAATGAGCTTCAGCGTGAGCTTAGCGTATTGTCCAAACAATCGCTGCCGGCATATTATATACAATATAGAGTTGACGATATTAAAAATTATAGCATTGCTGCATCTTTTGGCAGTTTAACAGATGAAGACTCTGACAACAGCAGCCTTCTAAACGTAGAAGTCCGAATTGGTGATTATACCAAAGACAACACGCACATTACAAAACTTTCTGATGAAAGGCCTTCTATTCCGGTGACTCTGGCATTGCCTATTGAGAAAAACAAGGAAGCTATTGAAATAGCTTTATGGCAAGCTACGCATTATGCTTATAGAAAAGCAGCTGACGAGTTTAACAACATTCAAAGCGGTATGCTAAATGATGCAGAAGAAGGTACTGCTGATTTTTCAAAGGAAACACCTAATGTATATTATGAAGCCCCTCTGGATTTCAACAAAGAAAAGCTTTCGTACATGCGTGAACGGATGAAAAATATTTCTGGCTTTTTTACTTCAACACCTGAAATTCAGTCAGCAGATGCAAGGTTTTCGTATGTTTATCAACGTAAATATTTTGCCAATACTGAAGGTACAGACATTGTTCAAAACAACACCTATTGTCAAATACAGGTTGTAGTAGTATCAAAAGCTGAAGACGGCAATTATGTTCCATTGGTAAAAACATATAGTGCTTTTAACCCAGATAGTCTGCCTTCTGAAGCTACTATCATGCAAGATATGCAGCAAATGTTAAATTTGCTAAAGCAACTTCGCAACGCACCTGTGGCCGATGCATATTCCGGGCCTGCTATCCTTTCACCAGATGCTGCTGCTGTTTTCTTTCATGAAATATTTGGACACCGCATTGAAGGGCAGCGTATGAAAAACAATTTTGACAGCCAGATTTTCAAAAACAAAGTAGGGAGCCGCATCATCAACAAGCATCTTACTGTGGTGTCTGACCCTACTATGAAAAACCTTGGAAAACTTGACATGTTTGGCTATTACAAATATGATGACCAGGGAATAAAGGCTTCCAGAGTTGAGCTTGTCAAAGATGGTGTTTTGAAAGATTTTCTCATGTCGCGTACTCCAATAAAAGGGTTTGAGCATTCCAACGGGCATGGCCGCTCTCAGACAGGATTGTCTCCGGTTTCGCGTCAATCAAATCTGATTATAACTTCAAATCAGGTACATTCAAAAGAAAAACTACGTAAAATGTTGATTGCTGAATGTAAAAAGCAAAACAAAACATTTGGATACTACTTTGACCAGGTAATTGGAGGTTTCACCCTTACCAACCGCTTTACTCCAAATGTTTTCAATGTAAGCCCTGTTGTTGTTTACCGTGTTTATGTAGATGGCCGGCCTGATGAGTTAGTACGTGGAATAAACTTCATTGGCACACCATTGGCCATTTTTGAAGGCATCCTTGCTGCAGGTGACCAATATGGTGTATTTACCGGATATTGTGGTGCCGAATCTGGTAGTATTCCTGTTACAGCCAGTGCACCATCTCTGCTTATCAAGAAAATTGAAACCCAGAAAAAGCCAGAAGGCCTAAACACAAAGCCTATTTTGCCACGTCCTGATTTTATTAAAGAAAATAAGTAAAACTATGAGTAAATATATCAAACATATATCAACCCCAATATTAGTCACTTTGCTGACTACAACCATCTCAGCCCAAGATAGTATATCAAATCTGATTTTCAGGGCAATGAAAGATGAAATTGACCGTAGTATAAGCCAATTAGAATATAAGGATTATGCAAAGCCGTTTTACATAAGCTATACCATTGAAGATACCAGGACTTTATACGTTAATGCTTCTTTAGGAAGTATTGTTAACTCGAACGAGAAGAAATACCGTTCATGGGGCAACAGGGTATTATGTGGAACTTATGAGCTGAACGATGAGAATTTTATGGATGCCACACGTAACCCGGCACCATCTGATGGACGTTTGCAATTGCCTATAGATGACGATTACTGGGGTATCCGCCGTGCCCTTTGGATTATTACTAATAATACTTACAAATCTGCTGCCGAAAATTACCGCAGTAAGCTTGAAGCCCTTAAGGACAAGAATCTGACAAAAGACACACTGGAAATACCTGATTTTGCAAAGTCTCCAACAGTAAACCTAATCATTGAGCCTAAAAATAAGGAATGGAACAAACAACTGTTGGAAGATAAAGTAAAAACCATATCTTCAACATTTTTAAAATATCCTGATATTGTATTCTCTGACGTTTCAATCTATCAAATTAATGCAAACCTATATTTTTACAGTTCTGAAAATAGTAAAATTAAGCAACCTGTTCAATTTACCATACTAACAGTTACAGCAGTCTGCGAAGCCGGTAATGGAGAGAAATTTTCAAACCAGCTTCAATACGTTGTAAACCTCCCATCTCAATTACCTTCAAACGATACAATTATCAGTCATTGCAACGCCTTGGCAATATTTCTTGGCCAGCTGCAGGATGTCCCGGTTTCAAAAGAAAATTATTCAGGCCCGGTAATGTATACAGGACAAGCTACTCCTGAAATACTTACCCAGTGTATGTTCTATGGCAATGACAATCTGTTTGCCTATCGCGAACCACTTTACAACAATTCTCAAATGTCAATGTATTACGGGCAAAACATGAATTCGTTTGAAACAAAGCTTGGCAAATTGGTAGCTTCTAAAAACATTTCCATTACCGAATTTACAAAAAAAGACAATTACCATGGCATCCCCCTCATCGGCAACTATCAATGCGATGCAGAAGGAGTAATTCCTAAGGATACAATGGTACTTATCGACAAAGGAATTCTAAAAACATTATACAACGGAAGGACCCCAACCAGAAATATCCCATTATCAAACGGACACAGACGCTATGTATTGGTAAATGGAGGTATTAGCAACAACCTTGGCCCCGGAGTTGTTGAAATTAGCTCTAGCGAAAAGAAAAGCGTGACCGAGCTAAAAACAATGCTTATCAATGAAGCTAAAAATGAAGGACTGGATTACGCAATTCTTATAAAACCTATTGTTGAAACAAACGGATATACTCCTCTTGCCGCATTTAAGGTAGATGTTAATAATGGTAGCGAAAAACCCATCAGGGGATTGAGCATGAAACCATTAAATATCAACTATTTGAAAAAAATCATAGGTTTTTCAGATAAAAACATTGTTTATAATAATATTAGCGAAGGCGGCATGTCTCCAATAGATGGCAGTAACAGCGGAAAACAAGTAATACCTTCCGGGAACCCTACCAGCATTATATGTCCATCAGCAATAGTTGTGAAAGAAATTGATTTTGAATACATTTCAAAAGCCCTCGTAAACGATAAGATAATAGTTCCAAGCCCTTTGAAAAAGTAAACCAAAGTTTTCCATTTAACAATATTTCTTAAAAACTCTTTAATACACTTATTTGAGTTTTTATAGGAGCTATTCAATAAAAGCCCTGATGACTATTAAAGTCTTTCAGGAGTTTTTCATTAACAACTTTTAAAAAAATCTTTAACATGCCTTAACACTGACAATTTTTCATTCGGCATATAATTTGTCAAATTTGCAGTAGAAACTTTTAAATTCGAATAATATGAAAACTTTTAAATATTCAGGAATATTTATTTCTGCCCTGGCTGGAGCCATAATGGCAGTATTGATATCGAACTTTTTCTTCCCTAAAAAACAAATTGTTTACAACTACCCGGGATATAAAGCCCAGAATGTTTCTTATGACCCGGGGGCAGCTCAGCCAATTGACTTTACTATAGCAGCCGAACAAACAGTGCATGCTGTAGTAAACGTCAGGACTAAAGCCAAGAACGAAAATCAGTTTGTTAACCCGCTGTATTACTTCTTTTATGGACAAGATGAACCTGTACAACAGCCCCCAAAAGTTGGTATTGGTTCTGGCGTAATCATTGATCCAAACGGGTATATTGTTACCAATAACCACGTTATTCAAGGTGCAAACGAAATTGTTGTCACTCTGAACGACAACCGCGAATTCACCGCAAAGCTAATTGGTGCTGACCCCAGTACCGACCTTGCATTGTTAAAAGTCGAAGCCAACAACCTGCCTGTCATCCCATACGGAAACTCAGAAGAGCTTCGATTAGGCCAGTGGGTATTGGCTATTGGTAACCCATACAATTTATCTTCTACTGTTACAGCAGGTATTGTAAGTGCCAAAGCCAGAAACCTCAATATTATCAACGACAATTACAGACTTGAGTCTTTTATCCAGACCGATGCTGCGTTAAACCCAGGCAATAGCGGCGGAGCTTTAGTAAACACTAAAGGCGAATTAGTAGGTGTCAACACCGCCATACTTTCTGTTACGGGCGGTTATTCTGGCAATTCGTTTGCAATACCCGTAACCATTGTAAAAAAAGTTGTTGACGACTTACGCGAATTTGGCGCAGTTCAGCGTGCATTTCTTGGTATTACCCCGGCCGATGTTAATGCTGAAATTGCAAAACAAAATAACTTAAGCATTACAACAGGCGTTTTTGTTGCTGATGTTAAAGAAACCGGAGCCGCAAAAGAAGCCGGAATAAAAGCAAATGATGTTATTACTAAAATTAATAACGTCCCGGTTGTAAATACGTCTGAATTACAAGAACAACTTAGCAAATACAGGCCCGGGCAAAAGATTAGCGTTACTATTCTAAGAAATGACAACCTTAAAGATATATCAGTTACATTACGCAACCTCCAGGGTGAAACAAAATTGCTAAAACCTAATGATATTACTACTACAATTATGGGGGCAACACTGTCAGACATTACTGAAGAAGATAAGAAAAACCTTGGAATTAAATATGGGGTTAAAATTGTCTCCCTGTCACCGGGAAAATTTTCTAAAGCCGGTATTGAAGAAGGTTTTATCATTACTCGCTTAAATAATAAAGCTGTCACATCTGTTGCTGAAATGAAAAAAATCATTAACAATACTCGCGGAGGCCTTTACATTGAAGGTATTTATTCAAATGGTGTTATTGCTTACTACGCATTTGGATTATAAACTCAAAATTTTGAAATCTCTACAATTTAAAATAAAATCAGTTCTACATAAGAAGAAGCTTGCATATATGATATATACAGGAATCAACTATACATACCTAACTTTTGCCTTGAAGCAAAAGTTACAAAAATTCAAGGCTTGACGTAAATTGGCTAAAAAAAGCTTTATCGACGGCTCCGGGCAACAACTCGCTTCTCTCAAACAATTGCCCTCGCTACGCCGATAAAGCTTTTTTCTTAACGCCATTTCCGTCAGGCCATAAGCAGAAGGGTTCCCATGAAATAGGCGAAGCGATAAAAAGAAAAATTCCTTTTCATCGCCTTTTTGTTTGATTTCGGCCGAGAAGCCTGACGCTTCAGTTGTTCGCATATTACAACATTACAAGGCTTCGAGGGTGAAAGAGTTAAGCCGATAAGAGTTTTTGAGCAACTTTTTTCGATAAAAAAGTTGCATGAAGATTATAGTATTTATTGCTATTCAATGCTTTTAAAACAATAATTGACAATATTATTCTTTCATCCAACTGACGTTAAAATACTGTAGTATTTCCCTTCCTTTTCAAAGAGAGCTTGTCCCGTCTCAGGCGGGAGGCTGGAGTGGTTAATACCCCGTGTTGCATTTTTGACAGATTGTTAATAACTTACTTTCTTAATCACCACATTTTTTTTTTAGTAGCGGGCTAATGCTTAACTTTGCAGCATAAATATATATTGTATGTTAAAATTTTTCAAAGGCCCTGAAAACAAGTATTTCACAGTACATTTTGCCACAGACCCTGATGCAAAAGATTTACAAAAGCTTAGCTGGTTATTTGGCGCAACTTTGGTTGATTCTGAAAAAGTTGACGGTTTTTTCATTGGGCCGCGCAAAGAAATGATTACCCCATGGAGTACTAATGCTGTTGAAATAACCCAAAACATGGGAATTGAAGGCATCAAACGAATCGAAGAATTCTACCAGGTTGAATCTGCTGATACCAAATATGACCACATGTTGAAAGCCATGTACAATGGACTTAATCAAGATACCTTTACTGTTTTGCGCGAACCTGAACCCGTCAAATACATTACAGACATCAGAACATACAATAAACAGGAAGGTTTAGCCCTTAATGATGATGAAATTGAATATTTAGAATCACTGCGTAAAAAATTAGGCAGAGACCTTACCGACAGCGAAATATTTGGATTTTCGCAAGTTAACTCAGAACACTGTCGTCACAAAATTTTCAACGGAACATTCATTATTGACAATAAAGAAAAAGAAGAAAGCCTTTTTCAACTGATTAAAAAAACTACAAAAGCCAATCCCAATCAGGTTGTTTCGGCATATAAAGACAATTGCGCTTTCATTCAGGGCCCTGTTGTCGATCAGTTTGCCCCTGCAACCCAGGACAAACCTGACTTTTTTGAAACAAAGCCTTTTGAATCAGTTATTTCATTAAAAGCAGAAACCCACAACTTCCCAACCACAGTCGAACCATTTAACGGAGCAGCTACAGGTTCTGGCGGCGAAATTCGTGACCGCATTGGAGGAGGAAAAGGTTCGTTCCCCATTGCCGGAACAGCTGTTTACATGACATCTTATCCTCGTTCGGCCCAAGGCCGTATTTGGGAAAACAACCTTAGTGAACGTAAATGGTTATATCAAACACCTGAAGATATCCTTATCAAAGCATCAAACGGTGCAAGCGATTTTGGAAATAAATATGGCCAACCACTTATCTGTGGTAGTGTTTTCACCTTCGAACATTTTGAAAACCATCGCAAATTTGGATTTGACAAAGTCATTATGCTTGCAGGCGGGGTAGGTTATGCCAAAAAGAAAGATAGCCTAAAAGATACCCCGGAACCAGGAGACAAAGTAGTACTCCTTGGAGGCGACAATTACCGTATTGGAATGGGAGGAGGAGCTGTATCTTCTGTTGCAACCGGCGAATACAATAACGCTATCGAGTTAAACGCCGTTCAACGTTCAAACCCCGAAATGCAAAAACGCGTATATAACGCAATCAGGGCATTATCTGAAAGTGATCATAACCCAATAGTTTCTATTCATGATCATGGCGCTGGCGGGCACCTAAACTGCTTGTCAGAATTGGTAGAAGCAACCGGAGGAAAAATCGACATTAGTAAACTTCCTGTGGGAGACCCTACCCTTTCGAATAAAGAGATTGTTGGTAACGAATCGCAAGAACGAATGGGCCTTGTGCTAAAAGAAAAAGATATAGCCCTTTTGAAGCGCATTGCAGACCGCGAACGAGCCCCAATGTATGTCATTGGCGAAGCTACTGGTGACAATCGGTTCACCTTCACAGACCCCAAAACCGGCAAAACTCCAATAGACCTTGAATTGGACGATATGTTTGGAAATCCCCCAAAGACGATTATTACAGATAATTCGCAAGTAATTTCATACGCAGATGTTACATACGATACTTCAAAACTTGAAGAATATTTAGTACAACTGTTACAACTTGAAGCTGTTGCTTGCAAAGATTGGTTAACCAATAAAGTTGACAGATCTGTAACCGGTCGAGTTGCAAAACAACAAACAGCCGGAGCCATTCAACTCCCTGTAAATAATGTGGCAGTTGTTGCTATGGATTATAAAGGCAAAAAAGGTATTGCCACTTCATTAGGCCATGCCCCGGCAGCAGCCCTTATCAATGCTTCTGCCGGTTCTGTACTAAGTATTGCCGAATCGCTGACAAACATCATTTGGGCACCTCTGGAACATGGCTTGAAAGGTATTTCGTTAAGTGCAAACTGGATGTGGCCTTGTAAGCAACCCGGTGAAGATGCCAGGTTATATGAAGCAGTAACTGCTGCAAGTAATTTTGCCATTGAATTAGGTATTAACATTCCAACCGGAAAAGACTCTCTTTCAATGACGCAGAAATATCCTGATGGAGATATAGTATTATCTCCTGGCACTGTTATTATTTCTGCTATAGCACAAGTATCTGATATCAGAAAAGTTGTTGAACCTGTTATTAATCCGTCTGTTGATTCTTCTATTTTATATATCGATTTATCTAATGTTAGTTTTGAGTTAGGAGGAAGTTCTTTTGCCCAGATAATGAACAAGTTAGGATCATATACTCCAACTATTGCAGATACTGCATATTTTATCAAAGCTTTTGAAACCATCCAGTCTTTCATCAAAAATGAAAAAATAGTTGCCGGGCACGATATTTCTTCAGGCGGGATGATCACTTCATTGCTTGAAATGTGCTTTACCTCTGTCAATGCAGGGCTGAACATTGACCTTTCTGTGATAAATGAAAAAGACATTATTAAAATCCTGTTTAGCGAAAATCCCGGAATTCTTGTCCAGGTTACCAAAGAAAATTTAGCATTTGTACAAGCTGAATTAAATAAGAATAAAATATTATTCCATGAAATTGGGAAACCTGCCAATAACGGTAAAGTTAAAATCAAAAAAGACGACACCGAATTTGAATTCAATGTAGCCGAATTACGCGATATATGGTTCAAAACTTCTTATTTATTAGACAGACGCCAAAGTGGCGAGTTTAAAGCCATTGAAAGATATAACAACTACAAAGCCCAACCGCTCAAATTCAACTTCCCACCTTCATTTACAGGAAAGTTTGCTGATTTTGGCATAAACCCTGACAGAAAAACCAAGTCGGGCATTAAAGCTGCTATTATTAGAGAAAAAGGGGTTAATGGAGACAGGGAAATGGCTTGGATGATGCACCTTGCCGGCTTTGATGTAAAAGATGTCCACATGACCGACCTGATTTCGGGTCGCGAAACCTTAGAAGACCTCAATATGATTGTATTCGTCGGAGGCTTTTCAAACTCTGATGTACTTGGATCGGCAAAAGGTTGGGCCGGGGCATTTTTATACAATCCGAAAGCAAAAGAAAGTTTAGATAAATTCTATGCCCGTCCAGACACCCTTAGCTTAGGGGTTTGCAATGGTTGTCAGGTGGTCATAGAATTAGGGCTGATAACCCCTGAACATGAGCAAAAACCCAAAATGCTGCATAACGACTCTCATAAATTCGAATCATCCTTTCTTACGGTAGATATTCACCCGAGTAATTCTGTTATGTTAAGTTCTTTGGCAGGTTCAAGGCTGGGTATTTGGGTAGCTCACGGAGAAGGCAAGTTTAGTTTGCCTTACGAAGAATCAAAATACAACATTCCAATGAAATACAGTTATTCTGCATATCCGGGCAATCCAAACGGAAGTAATTTTGATACAGCCGGTTTATGTTCAGAAGATGGGCGCCACCTGGTAATGATGCCTCACTTAGAAAGAGCAACATATCCTTGGAACTGGGCAAACTACCCGGCTGACAGGAAGAATGACGAAGTAACTCCTTGGATTGAAGCATTTGTTAATGCCCGCAAATGGATTGAAAAAAAAGCAACAACGCTTAAAAGTAAATAAAATCAAGGCAATGCAGCTATTTGCATTGCCTTTTTTATTAATCTAACATTATCTTATTTATCATTACTGTCCCATTAAAATCTAAAAGAGTTCTTTGAAAAGTTTGAAATTTAGTTAGTTATAGCAGTTTTTCGATTAAACGGATTTCAATTTGCATTTTGCAATCTTAAAGATATTTGCAA